>Ga0256407_10003136_pt1 | contig 30009 bp, 32 predicted proteins | sample RumenRJG_04DNA_FD_193489 | JGI IMG/M metagenome (GOLD analysis project Ga0256407, IMG submission 193489) | Bovine rumen microbial communities from Lethbridge, Alberta, Canada - RJG_04 | ecosystem: Host-associated > Mammals > Digestive system > Stomach > Rumen | place: Canada: Alberta...
AAGGAAGGCTTTAGCCTCCTCACTTAGAATTACTCTTATCTGGTTCACGTCTCTTCTATGTTAATTACAGGTCGGACAGCCACTTCTTACCACTCTTGGTGCGGAACCAAAGCAGGATGGCGATGCCTGTGATGAGGCTCAGGGTGAGTAAAAGTCCTAATGCTTCCATGGCGATTGAAACTTTATAGGTCGGACAGCCGCTTCTTGCCGCTCTTGGTGTGAAGCCACCCGAGGAAACCGAGCGCAAACGCCAGTGAGACCATATATACAATTAATGTTTCCATCTTTGCTTATAATGTGGCATGCCACTCTTTACCCTTTTTGGTGTGAAGCCAAATGATGAAGCCGAGCCCGATGAGGCTGCCAATGGCGAATGTGAGTATTAGCCAAATCATAAACTCTACAGATTGGACAGCCACTTTTTGCCGCTTTTGGTGCGGAACCAAAGCAGGATGCCAATGCCGCAAAGAGCGATGGCACTATATGTCATTATCATTACTATCATAGTCTTTATTTATTAATAATTGAATAACCTATTCTTGCAAGTGCTGCCGTAGAAGTCAATCCTATTGCTATGAATATACCAGCTAATATATAGTTAGTCGATATGAATAGCGCTATTGAGTTTGTGAGCACCATTATTGTGAACGTAGCCTTTGCAAGGTCGTAGAAGAACTTCCCGAGGCTTTCCCTGCTGGATCGTTCTTTCTCTCGAGTCTCTTTCTGAGTTACCATGGCTTGTCTTGTTTTCCTATGCGCAAAGATAATAATAAAATTGGTTGCATACAAATATTAATGAGAAAAAAAGATATGGCGCGCAAGGTTTTCCTATGTTTGGGAATGATATTGGGAAGATGGGAACGGAATTGGGAAAGCAAGACAAGCCGTTCATGGGCGCTTGTCACTGGGATGCAAGGCGATGACTATGCACGCTTGCGGGGGGCTTCGCTGTCCTCATCAGATGCGGTGTCTGCGGATGAGGCCGTAGATGTATGGCGGTCGGCTTCCAGTAGCGAGAGCAGACGGTCGATCTGCTGCTGGGATTTCTCCGTGAGCCGTCGCTGCGCTGCTATCTCGTCCATGGCCTTGTTGAGGACGGCCGAGATGTCGGTGGATGATGAGGCTGAAATGGAATCAGGCTCTGATGCTGACAGCATGGAACCCTCACCGGTAAGAAGCCAAGACTTATTCAAATCTGGATAAGCGCTGAATATCTTCTGTAAGACATTAGAAGACGGGGACGCTTTCAGGTTATTGACGTAACCATTTGATAAACCTACGGTCTCTTCAAATTTCTTTTGACCGATGGATTTCTCCTTTATAAAGGCTAAAATCCGCTGTTTTACACTTTCTTCCATAAGCAGGTCGTCTAAATTACTAATGTTTTGTTCTATTATTCGGTAAATAGCATTTGTACAGAAAATAATCTGTATTTTGTTTGGTTTATTACAGAATATCTTCTATCTTTGCCACCGAATAAAGTTACTCGTTTACAAATATACGATAAATATTTGAACGAAGCAACGGGAAATAGATAAAAAAGAAAGGAAAACAAGATGAAAGAGTTTCTGAGAATCATGTGTGAGGACATGGACCGTGAAGGTTTCACGGCTATGGAATATTTGTGTTACGGGATTCTGGCACCTGCCGGTCTGTGTGCCGTGCTGCTGCTTGCCGGAGCCTTACTAAATTGATAAGCGATGAAGAAGGATGTATTGGGACCACTATTCAGAAGCGTCGAAGAGGGACAGATCAAGTATCTGGAGCCGGACGCTTATAACCTCAAATCGCTTCGCACCAAGAGCGGGAAGCTGAACCGTGCCGTGGGCTACCATAAGTACACGGTGAGCGAGGATCTGCTTACCAAGAAGGTGCGCATAGCATGTTTCAAGAAAGGAGAAAGGTTATGATCAACATCACCATGAAAGATCTGACATGGCTCATCAGCCATGCGGTGGACGCAGGTGTACAAGAGTACATGAAAGGCATTGACCCGAGTCAGGACAAGATGAAGAAGTCGCAGGCTGAGCGCTTTCTGAAGGAGAGAGGCTTTCGGCCGGTGATGCTCCTCAAATGGGCTGAGGCCGGACTGCTGCACCCGGTGAAGTCGGGCGAGACGCAGAACTGCGCGGTCTATTACTCCAAGGCTGAGATCAAGAAGGCTATCTGCATTGTGAAGGCGAAGGAAATTTGTAACAACTAAAAAACGAGCATCATGGAAGACAGCGAAAACGGATTGAAACACTATGTGCTTATGGAGAGCTATCACAAGGCGCTGAAAAGACTCGTGAGAAACGGAGACTACAGCCGCTATGGTAAGATGATGTTTGCTATCAGCGAGTTTGTGCTATATGGCAACGAGCCGGATGTTGAGGCTCTGGACTTCGACGAAGGAATGCTGATGGCTTGGGACTTACTGGCGCCCAACATTGCCGCCACACGCAACAAGGCCATGGCAGGGCAACAGGGCGGCAAGAGTGGCAAGGGTACCGTGCGCAACAGCGGCAACCGTTTTGCTGCTAAGTCTGACGCTGACGAGCAGACAAAAGCACCGTCACAAGAGGAAGAAGAAGCAAAGCAAAAGCAGACAGAAACGACCGAGCAAAGCAAATCAATAGCAGAACAAAAGCAAAACAAAAGCAAAATAAAAGCAGAACAAAAGCAAATCAATACGATAAAGGATATGGATATGGAGAAGGATAAAGGAGGTGGAGGAGGAGATGCGCACATGCGTGCGCGCGAGACACCGCCGCCGTCGCCGACTCCAATGCAAGAGCTGCTCAGTCTGGATCAAAGCATTGAAGCACTGGCGAGGTCGGATGTGTGGCTCGACAACCTGCAAGCGCTTCACCGCATGACCAAGGCCGACATGGTGAGTCTGCTGCCACGCTTCAAGGCTGAGTGTGTGGCCAACGGCAAGGATAAGCCACGCACGCTGGAGGATGCCAAGGCGCACTTCAACAGCTGGCTGCGCAAGATCCGCGAGATCGGAAGGGATCGAGCGGCACGTCAAGGACAAACAGAACAGTCCGACATCGCCGCCGCCGAGCAGAGGGAGCGTGAGCGCATACAGCGTGAGCAGAAGGATCAGCGCGACCGGGCCAATGCGATACCATTCGCTGAGTACAAGAGGCAGAAACAAGCACTGATGAGGCATGAAGCAGCAGCAAGTACCGTTGGCGTGCCGTGACTGTGCGAGCGGACGCAACTGCATCAACGGACGCTGGTGTACGAAGCTGAGACGGTATGTCACGCATATCAGCGCGGCACCGTGTGAGGACAACATCATCAACCAAACAAACAAAGCATGAAAGCAGAAGAATTTTTTGCCCTCGTCGCTAAGATGCGGGACAAGCAGAGAGAGTATTTCGAGACGCGTCGCAAGTTGACGCTTGTTGAGGCTAAGCGGCTTGAGCACGCAGTCGACAACGAAATTTACAGGGTCAAGGCCTTGCTGAGGCAGGGGGGGCAGTGAATAAAAAACGCCCCTACCCCAGCCCGAAACCCACCCAACACTCACGGGAACACACAAAACCTGAAAAACGACCCCCATTTTGGGGTAGTCGGAGGAAGGCCGGACGGGTGGTCGGAGGATGGCCGGACGGGTGGATGAAGGATGGGCAGACGGGTGGTTGAAGGTAATGGCCGGTGAGGCGATGGATGACGGGAAATAGGCAACGAAGGAGCAAAAAACGAAGGAGCAAAAAACGAAGGACAAAAAAACGAAGGACAAAAAACGAAGAGCAGACGACGATGAAGAAACAAGAAACGAAGAGCAGGACGATGGAAGGCGTGAGCGGCAACTCCACTGGTACGACGACTGGTGCGACGACTGGTGCGTTGACAGGAACGACGACGGGAGCGTTGACAGGAGCGACGAGCGGCGGCCGGAGCAGCTACCGGAACAGGCGGGTGACGGTGAGACTCACTGAGGGAGAGTTTGAGCTGGTGATGCGGCTGGCAAAACGGGGGAACGTGGTGCATGGCGGGGGATGCACGATGAGCGATGTGCTGCGCGGGTTGATATTCTCATCGCTGAGCAGTCTGCTGGTGCTGATGGACGGGGGAATGGCTGAGAGGCTGGTGAAGTCGGTGACCGGGAATGCGATGCGGGATGTCTGGGCGAAGGCAAGAGGCCGATCGGGAACCGAAGAGTTGGAGAGCTGCCTGGATATTGGCTCGGAAATACTTGAGCTTTTCGAGGAATGCGAGAAGGACGGCAAGGAAAGAGAGTGGCCTGGGGATGTCAGAGAGCGACGATGACGGCAAAGGACACCAGAGCAAGAGAGACACGGCAGAGCGGGAGGGTCGCGGCAGAATGGAAGGACCACGGCACAGCGGGAGGACCAAGGCAGAGCGGGAGGACCACGGCACAGCGGGAGGACCACGGCACAGCGGGAGGACCACGGCACAGCCGCGGCAAACCGGACGGCTGACGCGGGGAAAGAGGGCCAAAGGACGGAAAGCCAAAGGACGGAAAACCAAAGGACGGAAAGCAAAAGGACGGAAAGCCAAAGGACGGAAAGCAGAAGGACGGAAAGCAGAAGGACGGAAAAGAAAAGGGCCAAGAGGCAAGAAACAAAGACGGAGGGACGATGAAGGACAAAAGGAAGGGGCAGAAGCTTTACAAGCATATCATCAGGGGGAAGAAATGGCATGAGCTGCGTGATAAGTACATTGCCATGCACCCGATGTGCGAGGAATGCGAGAAACGGGGAATACTGGACAGCCGGGCTACAGAGGTGCACCATAAGCGGCCGATAGGCACGGGGCACGATGAGGGTGAGATGCTGAGACTGGCGTACGATCCTGAGAATCTGGAGGCTCTGTGCCATGAGTGTCACCTGAGGGTGCACAAGGAGATGAAGCTGAGGCGCAGGTTCCGTGGTGAGATGCGTGAGATGGACTCGGACGTGGTGACATTTTTGCGGTCGTTCGGGTTATAGTGAAGAAAAAACCGTTTGGGATCGGGAAGAGTGATCTTTCCGACAACGTAGAAAGAAAATATTTGCTCATGGCAGGTGGAAGCTGCTCATGTGTGTCAGATATAGGGTCTTCGGCGCCGTTAGCCCCTACGTTGTATGTGAGAACGGGTGGGGTATGTGCTATCGTTCCCCGCGCTGACTTCCGACAGCGCAATACGGGCGTTTTGAGATTGATATATATGACGATGACAACAAGTGTAATGTTACGATTTTTGGATATTCGATAGAACAACTTAAATTTTAGAAGGTTAAACATGTGTGAATTATTTCCGGCTCAAGCGTGAGCTAACTTTATTCTTTTTTTTCAATAGGTAGATTTTCCCTGACGGTGCGTGAGCATAGTCATGGGTTTTTAGAAGATATTGGATTTCTCAACGACAGTTTTTTTGATTGTTATATAGGTTAGTAGATTAGTAGATTGTTACCATGACGGTGCGTGAGCATAGTCATGGGGTTTTTAGAAGATCTTGATTACTCTACATAAAGTTCATAGATGTTAGAATTCGTTTTTTGATCCATGACGGTGCGTGAGTATAGTCATGGTCATGCGGCCGACGAGCAATGGCGCCGACTTGCTGGCAAATCATATTCGCTGCTGAGGGAGCAGGTGAGATGGGTTCGAGTCCCATGGGCCGCACAGAGATTTTTTTTCATTCCATAACGTAGTGATAAACTTTTATAGTTAATAAAGTTACTTATTTTTTATCATTTCTCTTTTTTCCCCGGGGCGCCGGGGTTTGTACACTGGTCTGTCGCTGGTGCGTGAGCATCGGCGGAGACGATTTCTTATACTGAGTCATAATAATTTTTTCCGGTTGGTGCGTGAGTATAGGCCGGTTTTCACTGGGCGGGCAGTCGGTGCCCGGATATAGGGGTTCGAGTCCTCTCCCAGTGGCGAGAACATCGGGCATGGTGCCCGGTGAGTTTAAAAGAAAAGCAAGATGGAAGAGAAAAACAAGAAGGCTTCTGAGGAGAAGGCTCAGAAGCGCTACATGCGTGTGAAGGACATCAAGGTGACGGAGACTTCGGATCCTAAGGAGATGCTCGGGAAGTATCTGGCCGAAAGGCCGAAGAAGACGTGGACGGAGGAGTTCACGGACGAGGATACGGGCGAGGTGACGGAGGTGCATCGCACTGAGGTGGTCTTCACGTGGAACGGTAAGCTGACGAAGACGGCGGTGTCGAAGATCATGTTTTTCATCGAGACGGGAGAGATCGAGAGTGTGAAGGTGTGCGACATGGCATTTCCGGACTTACAGTATGAGCCTCTGTCGGGACTGAGCGTGTACACGGTGGTGCTGCATAACGAAGGCATGGCCTTGCACTACTGCGTGCGTGCGAAGTCTGTGGAGGATGCGATACAGATGGCGCTGGAGTATGGTGCGGTGTACCGTGAGCTGACGGGCTATGTGTTTGTGCGCAGCGTGAAGATCGAGGGAATCAGCGTTGAGGATGACAGCGGCATGAAATGGGATGACTTCTATCAGGACGAGGAAGACGAGGAGGATAAGGACTGGAAGAGCTATTATCGGGTGAAGGGTGTGCTGATGTACTTCAAGACGGAGCTGCAAAAGGTTCAGGTGGAAGAGGGCAACTTGCTGGTGTCGCTGAGAGGACTGGATGACATCGGGGGCGCGAAGAAGAAGGCGCTGCTGTATTTCCGAGATAAGTGGAAGGATACTTTGAAAAATAACGGAGATGCGAAACTGAGAATGGTGAAGGCTCAGCCGGTGAAGATCGACACGCTGGTGCCGATAGCGTACAGCAAGCAGTGGTACGAGGAGGAAGCGGAAAGGAAAAAGAACAGTAGGACACGATAGCGGTGGAGTGGCAGGACGGCAGGGCCACGGCACAGCCGTGGCAGACCGGACGGCTGACGCACATGTTGGCGGCGGCTTGTAAGCCGCCGCCAACAGAACGGAGCGGACGCAGAAAGAATAAACAGAAAAAATAAATAGAAAGAATAAACGGAAAGGAAAAGATGATATACGGTTATCTGAGGGTGAGTACGGACGAGCAGGACGTGAACTCACAAAGGCAGGGCGTGGACGGCTTTGCCAAATCGAAGGGGATGGTGATCGAAAAATATATCACTGACGAGGGCGTAAGTGGTGGAAAGGATCCGGATAAGCGGAATCTTGGCCCTTTGCTTTCGAAGGTAACGAAGGGGGATGTGATTATATGCTCGGAGATAAGCCGTTTGGGGCGTGACCTGTACATGGTGATGGATATTCTGCACCACTGCATGGAGGTCGGTGCCGTGATCTACACGGTGAAGGATCACTTTGTGCTTGGTGATGATATTCAGAGTAAAGTACTGGCTTTTGCCTTCGGCTTGTCTGCTGAGATAGAGAGGCAGATGATACGGCAACGTACGAAGGAGGGCCTGCGTATGCGCATGAAAATGGGCATACTTCTCGGTCGTCCCATCGGAAGCGCCACCTCTGAGGAGGCGATGAAATTCTCGGAATGGAAAGACAGGGTCGGTCAGATGGTGGCGTGGCAGATGTCTCCCCGCCAGATTGCAGATGTGGTAGGCTGTGACAGGAATACGGTGAACCGGCTGGTGTATAAGTGGGGATATGGGGAAGCTTGGAAATATAAGACTCATGAAGACAAAAAGGCCAAGGAACGAGTGAACAAGAACCGTATGCCGACCTATAAGGACGGACCTTATAAAATCGTTTTCTTAGACCGTGCGAAGTGCTTGGAATTGATAGAGAAAGACTATACTCTACCTCAGATAGCCAAGGCTTTCCCTGCTTATACATACGAGCAGGTTTATGACACTATATTATGCGACCGGGAATTCAATTCTGAGTATCGCAAACATGCGCAAAAGAAATTGGTAAAAAAAAGATAAGATGGCAAGCATTGACATATACAGGGATATATTGCGGACGGCTCTTGCGTCCGGAATACCGGTGATCAGCACGGACACGGCGGCACGGATATTGGCGGTGGTGTACGTTCACGGCAATAACGAGGCTTTGACATGCAGTCCTAAGCTTAAGGCTGATTTGGCATACATACAAAAGCGGTACGGGATATACGGTACAGGCAAGGCGGACACGTATTTGGCGGCGTTGACTGGGAAATATTCTGAAGAGCTGGAGAACTACAAGTGCAGCGACCCAAACAAGGGCGGTGCGCTCTTCCGTGACGAGAAACCACAATGGGCTGTCAAGTTGTTTGCGGAACGGTATGGAATCAAATTAATCAATTGAGGTGTAACAAGGATGCTGTTGACCAGGGCGGCGGCTTGTAAGCCGCTGAACAGAACGGAGCGGACCATTGGACACGGACAGGCGTCGGAAAGGCGGTAAAGCAAGAGGGCCACGGCACAGCCGTGGCAAACCGGACGGCTGACGCGGAAAGAAAAAAACGACAAACAGAAAAAGAAAAGAAAAGGGAAAAGAATGGAAAACAATATGAAGGAAACGACGGGACGCAAGCGCCCGGGACATGAGGAACAGGCATTGCAGATTGCGTGCGTGAAGTGGTTCGAGCTGCAATACCCGTGGGCGACGGGGCTGCTGGTGCACCCGATGAACGAGGGAATGGCAGGGGGCCGCGTGAGAGGCGCCATAGGCAAGGCGATGGGCCAACGCAAGGGGGTGTCGGATCTGCTGCTGCTCTTGCCGAGCTCGGAGTATAATTACAGTTACCTGGCGATGGAGCTGAAGACGAAGACGGGACGGCTGTCGACGGATCAGCGGGTGTTCCTCTGCCGTGCGGGGGCGGCCGGTGCGCGTGTGGCTGTGATCCGGAGCGTGGAGGGATTCGTGAAGGAGGTGAAGAGATACATGGGCGGGGTGAACCCGACGGTGAAGGCTCTGGTCAAGGAGGCAGAGGAGGCCGCAGTCTTCTATATACACGAAGACGTGGACAACCTATAGTAATTACGGAGTTATTAACAGATTAAATACAAGACTATGGAAGAGAAACAGAAAGTATATATCATTGGCGTTCCCGGACGTGGCGATGAAGTCCTCCAGGAACTTCGTGTCCGTGGTGGCAAAAGGTTGAATATATGCAGTGGAAACGACCCCTCGAAGCTCTACTACATTATGCACAATGGATGTATTGGCTGGGAACCAACAGAAGTTGAATGGGCGCATATCATCATGGATAACTACAAAGAGATAAAGCTTCCTGCTCAGCAGTGGAAGGACGGGGACATTCTCTCTGCTACTGACACCAAAGAATACGTAGTATATTGCGATGAAAAGGCAGAGTTTGACGACGAATTTTTTACATACGTCTCTGTAAGTAATACGGATGGTCTTTGTCGAGACGATGATACACTGCTGACGAAGTTTTACAGACTTGCAACAGAAACGGAGATCAATGAATTCCATAAGATGCTGCATGAGTATGGCAAGGACTGGGATGCCGAGAAAAAAGATCTCGTAGATTGGCCGTGGAAGCCAAAAGTAGGCGATCGGTACTACTACATTACCAAAACAGGAAATGTAGCTACGGGGAGAGGGTCAGAAGGAAATATGATATTAGATGATATGTTCTTATTCGGCAACTGCTTCAAAACGAAGGCCGAGGCCGAGGCTATGGCTAAGAAGTTCAGAGAGTTGCTGAAAGGAGGGGAGAAATGATTGGCGGTTCGATGAGCTTCTCTCTGCTGTGGGGCTGGGTATTGGTTTATTTGGTGGGCATGTGGCTTCTCAGACATGGCCGTTGAGGAACTATGAACGGAAGTGCGACGGAGCAAGAGGGCCACGGCACAGCCGTGGCATACCGGACGGCTAACGCGGTGAAAAGGAACGAAGAGGGAGGGGGACGAGGAACGACGAGGGGACGAGGAACGACGAGGGGCAAGGAGGGGGACAAGGAACGACGAGGGGCAAGGAAGGGGACGAGGAAGGTAGGGGAAACGGGAAGCAGGCAGGGGGCAAAAAGAGCGGAAGCGGTGACGGACGGGGGGATGAGGGGCGAGATAATGACAGATAGGGACTAAAAACGGAAAAAGAAGGCGAGAATGGCAACAAAGAAAGGACAGACGGCGCAGGATTTCCACGATGAACTTGTGGACTGCATGGTTGGCAGGGGGCTCTATGAAGAGACGCTGGAGCCTATGATCTGGGACCTTGCGGCACTGAAGGAGCGGTTTGCGCAGGTGAACGCGGCAATGGCAAAGGGCTTGGAGATCAACAACGAGAGCAGGGAGGGGAAGGCCAGAATAAAAGTGAGCCCGGCCGCGAGTCTGCTGGTTCCCATCGCGGAGGAAATAAGGAAGTATATGCGGGACCTGGGACTGGCCGTGGCGAAACCGGCAGGCTTCGTGGCTACGGAAAAGGACCCGAGAAGCCCGGCAGGGGATAAGCTGATGAGCATGATGGCGGTGATCGGGGGAAAGAAGAAGAAAGAATTTAAGATGGCCAAGAAGACGAAGAAGGCGGAATGACAAGGGCCGCTGCTGAGCAGCGGCTTACAGAACCCGGCAAAGACGAGAGAGGCACGACGATGCGAGAGAGACACGGATGAGCAGCAGGACCTCGCCACAGGCGAGGCATACTGAACGGCTGACGCACACAAGGAGGGCTGACGCACACAAGGAGGGCTGACGCACACAAGGAGGGCTGACGCACACAAGGAGGACTGAAGCACACAAGGAGGGCTGAAGCACACAAGGAGGGCTGAAGCACACAAGGAGGACTAAAGCACACAAGGAGGACTGACGCACGGAGGACGACGGAAAAGACAGCGGCGGCAAAGAGGACAGAGGACGAGATGACGGAAGATGAGAAGGAAAAGGCGAGGGTCTGCAAGGCGGAGTGCGTGAAGCGGCTGCGCGAAGCGGACTTGAAGGCGTACCGGCTGGGACAGATAGACAGAAGACTCAGCCAGTATGCCCGCGGTCTTATCGGTCATCCGGAACGGCATAACATGTATGAGCTGCTCGCCCTGGAGCGGTTTTTGAAGATGCTGGAGCGGTATACATTCCGTATCGACAAGGCTCAGGAGTTCATTGCTTTCTATGAGCAGCTGCGTTTCTCGGGTGTGAACGGACGACAGAGCTATAGGATGACGCCTATTCAGGTGTTTCAGTTTGCGAATATCATGGGATTTTACACGGATGAGACGCACAGGCTGTTCCATGACGTGCTGCTGTTCGTGCCGCGTAAGTTCTCGAAGACGACGGAGGTGGCCTCGCTGGCAGTGTATGACTTGCTATTCGGAGACCGGAACAGCCAGTGCTATACGACGGCCAACACTTATCAGCAGGCTCAGATTTGCTTTAAGGAGATCCGTGGCGTGCTGCGTGGTATGGATCCGGGGTTGGGACATTTCAAACTGAACCGTGAGGTGGTGACATGGAAGGACAACCCGGCACGTGAGAGCTTTGTGCAGTGTCTGGCCAACAATGCCGATACGCTGGACGGCTTGAATGCGTCGGTGGTGATCAACGACGAGTACAGCCAGGCGGACTCTGCGGACCTCTACAACACGCTGACGACCTCCATGGGTATGAGGGAGAATCCTCTTGTGGTGACGATCACGACGGCGAGTGACAAGACAAACGGTCCATTCGTGGGTATGCTTGAGCACTGCGAGCGCGTGCTGCGTGGTGAAGATGAGGATGACCGCGTGTTTGCCCATCTGTTCATGCCGGACGCTGACGATGAGGAAGGGGACCCGAAGACGTGGGAGAAGGTGCAGCCGCACATGGGCATCACGGTGAAGGAGGACTGGTACAAGGATATGTGGCGTAAGGCGCAGGGAAACCGTGACGATCTGCGGGCATTCCGCACGAAGCTGCTGAACGTGTTCGAGACGGGAACGGCGGAGACGTGGATCACGGGCAAGCAGGTGCGGGACCACATGCGGAAGGTGGACGTTGAGGCTCTGCAAGGACGGCCGGATACGGAGGTGGCTGTTGACTTGAGCGTAAAGGACGACTTCAGCGCCGTGACTTACCTGATGTTCCTCAATGACAAGACGGCTCACGTGAAGACGGACTATTACCTGCCCAGAAAGACGCTGGAGACTCACCCGAACCATGAGCTTTACCAGCGTTGGGTGAGCCAGGGATGGTTGAAGGTGTGCGGCGAGGAGACGATAGACTATCAACGGATCGCGCAGGACATCTTCGGGATGGGTCGTTGGCTGCGTATCTATGGCGTGGGATTTGACCCGAACCGGGCTCAGACGTTCCAGAACACGATGACGGCGATGGGGTGCGAGCGGTACATGAGGGTGTATAAGCAAACGAATTATTACTTTACGAAGGCTGTTGAGGCAACGGAGGAACTCTTGCTCAACGACCGGATGACGTTTGATCCGAACCCGATCAACGCTTACTGCTTCGACAACGCTGTGCTGGACGTTGACAGGATGGAGAACAGAAAGCCGGTGAAGAGAAGCGAGAACCTGAAGATAGACGGGTGCGTGACGGCGGTGATGGCGGTCGGCATGGGGATCGAGCAAAAGAAGCGGGTGTGAGAAGGGCCGCTGCTGAGCAGCGGCTTACAGAACCCGGCAGAGCGATGGGGCACGGCAAGAGGGCCACGGCACAGCGGCAGGACGGTGGCGGATGGATAGAAAGAGGCGGGGTTGTAGACAAGAAAGAATAAACGAAACGGCAAAATAATAAACGATGGGATTCATAAAAGGCTTGAAACGTGCCCTGGGAATGGGCGAGAACGTGACTGATGGGGGAACGTCGGAAACGGATAACGGGGGATCGGATTTCAACCCGGTGGTCATCCCGAACGGGATATGGGGCACAAACATGGTGGACGCTGCTACGTCGGTGTGCGTGGCGGTGGTGAAACGGTGCCTGGAAATCAAATGCGGCAGCGTGGCGAGTCTCGGACTGCATGTGTATAAGCGCAAGACGGACGGTGAGCACCGCTGGTGGGAGGATGACGAGGGCGGCAGTCTCGACAAGCTGCTGTCTGAGCGGCCTAACCACAGACAGAACGCCTTTGACTTCATTTGGGATATTGTGTACCAAAGAGAGATGAGGGGCGACGCTTATGTGATACCGGTGTACCGTGACGGTCTGTTGGCCGAGCTGGTGCCCGTGCCGATGGACTGCTCGGTGAGTTATGACCAGTGGAACAGGCTGTACACGGTGACGGACGAGAAGGACGGGATCTTCGGTGACTTCACGGAGGATGAGATCATTCACTTGAAGGGTTTCTGTCAGGACGGGTTCTTGGGTCGGCCGGTGACTGAGCTGGCGGGGCGCGTGCTGACGATAGCGATGAAGACGTATAAGCGGCAGAGTGAGATGTTTGAGCCGGGGAGTACGCTGCATGGCTTCATCACGGGTGAAGGCGGCGTGGAGGTCGGTCTTGGCGGTGGCGTGGACGACAGCCAGCTGAAAGACGTGACGAACAGAATACGGGCTGAGCTGATGAACGGTTATAACCTGGCTTATATTCCGGGTACGATGAAGTTTGTACCGACGGGAATGACACCGGCAGACTTGCAGTTGCTGGACAGCATGAAGTTTCTGAACATGGAGATATGCCGGTTCTTTGGCGTGCCTCCTACGCAGGTGTTCCAGGACTCGAACGTGAACTACAAGAGTACGGAGAGCAGTCAGACGATATTTATGACGAGCACGCTGATTCCTTTGTTGAAGCAGATGCAGAGCGAGATGGTGTGCAAGCTGCTGACGAGCAGCCAACGGAAACGGATGAGTATTAGGTTCAAGCTCGACGATTACTATCAGACGGACCCGACGCTGATGGCGACGAGCATCAAAAATCTTGTGCAAAGCGGCGTGCTAACTCCCAACGAGGCGAGGGAGCGACTGGGGAAGAAGCCGCTCGAAGGATATGACAAGCTGATCATCGTGGGCGGAAAGACGATGGAGAAGCAATAGGGCCGCTGCAACACGACAGAGAGACACGACGGAACGAGAGAAGCGCGGAAGAGCGGGAGGGTGGTAGAGCGGGAGGACCGCGGCACAGCCGTGGCAAACCGGACGGCTAACGCACAAAGGCGACACCGCGGCGGCTTAAAGCCGCCGAACACAACGGAGCGCACCAACAAACACAACGGAGCGCACCAAAGGAACGGAAGGAGCACGCAAGGGGGACGGGCACGGTGGCGAAAGCGGGGACGGAAAGGATTTGTAGGATATAAAGGACATTAAGGAATATGGGAAAGACGATATATAAAAGAAACAGTACCGGTGAGCTGCGGGCAGAAGGAGACGCCCGCACTCTGACCGGATATCCCATTGTGTTTGGCATGAACAGCGTGGACTTGCCGGACTCTGACCATGGCTGGGTGCGCGAGGTGATCGAGCCTGGGGCCGTGACGGATGAGCTGCTGAGAAGCGACGTGATCTGCAATATCAACCACGACGATGATCAGATGATAGGCCGGTGTACGGACGGCAAAGGAACGCTGAGGCTGGAACGTGACGAGCATGGCGTGAAGATGAGCGTTGAGGCTCCCAATACGGTGTATGGGGACATTGCCTACGAGGGGACGAAACGCGGTGACTTCCGCGGCATGAGCTTCGCCTTTTGGCTGGACGCTGACAAGGACGTGAGCTATACAAGAGAAAAGGCGGACGGCAAGGAAGTGTGGGTGAGACATATCAACAACATCAGAGGCTTGATGGACGTGAGCATCGTGACACGACCGGCATATCCGGACACGGAGGTGGACGCAAGGGCACAGAAAGAGCCGGCGCAGGAACCAAAAACGGAGCCGGAGGCGAGAAGCGAGGAGATGAAACGCGACTGGGAGCTGATCGAGAAGGCTAAGAAGGGGAGCTAAGCGAGAGCCATGACACAGCAAAAGGGCCACGGCAGAGCGAGAGGACCGCGCCACAGGCGCGGCAAACCGGACGGCTGACGCAAAGTGAGGCACACGGAGACGACAAAGGCGGACGGAGAGGCGGAAACGCAGAAAGCCGGTGCCAAATTTTTGAGGGAAACGGAAATTAACGTTTTGATTATATACTTTTAACATTAACCATAAAGAGACGATAGAATGACAAGGGAAGAGTACAGACAAGCAGCAGCCCGCAGAAGCGAGATCCGCAGTGAGATGAGCGAGCTGCAAGGGCTTTTGGCAAGAGAGAACCGCCCGATGACGGACGAGGAGCGCAGCCACTTCAACGAGATGCGCGGTGAGGATGACCGCCTTGCGCTGGAGTGCCGCGAGTATGAGATAGAGCGCAGCATGGAGCGCCAGAGCCGTGCAGCGTCGGTGCGCAACGAGAACAACGCAGAGGTGAACTTCGGCCGTCTGATGCGATCTATCGCAAGCGGCCGCGGCGTGCCGGAGGATCTGTTGAACCTTCGTGACGCTGAGGGAAACTTCCGCTTTGACTATAACCAGGCTGACGCTCAGCTGCGCGAAGGAGAACCGACAGCGGGAGCCATTCAGACGGCAGACACAGCAGCGTCGATCACTCCGGTGTATGTTCAGGACTATATCAAGGAGCTGACCCCAGCCACGGTGATCGGTCAGGTAGGCGCAAAGATTCAGAGCGGCATCAGCGGCCAGTGGAACTTCCCGACGGTGAAGGGTCTGAAGGCTACCTGGTACGGCGAGAACGAGGTCGTGAAGGCTCAGACACTTGAGTTTGGCGTGAAGACGATCAAACCGCACCGCCTGCCTATCCGCGTGGACATCAGCCGCAGGACGATCAACCAGACGGCAGGCGCCGTGACGAGCATCGTGAAGGAGGCCATGCGCGTGAAGCATACGCTGGCACTGAACGAGGCGTTTGTGGCAGCAAGTCCGGCTGACAACGCTCCTACAAGCCCGTTTGCGGGTATCACAAAGGACAACACGCTTGCGGCAGCAGGCGACATCACTTCGCTGAACCGCGGTTTGTTCCTGAATCTTCGCTCGAAGGTGAACGCGGCCAACGTGCCGGTGAACGCTCCCGCGTTCCTGATGAACTGGGACGCCTACGCTCAGCTGGCCAACACGCCGGTGGACAAGGGCAGCGGGCGCTTTGTGCTTGACTTGCAGACCAACACTATCGACGGTGTGCCCGTAGTGGCCAACAGCCTTGTGTCCAATGGTACGGTGTACTACGGCAACTTCGGCTATGCGCTGGTGGGTCAGTTCGGCAACATGACGATGGGCGTGGACACGGGCTCTGTGAACGTGCTGAGCGCAAACGTGATCAGCATCGTGATCAACTCAGAGTGGGACTTCTTCGCTCCTTATCAGGAGGCGTTCGGAAAGATCACTTACACGACTGCGTAAGAAAGGGGCCGCTGCTGAACAGCGGTATACTGAACCTTGCGGAAGGAACGTCCCTTGCGGGAAGAAAACGGATGCAGAGAATTTATTAAATATATAATCTTGTTTTTCTGTGTGGCCGCAGCAACGGAGCGGGAGATGAAAGCCCAGCTGTGTCCTGCGGCCACTTTTTTTAGACTTGAAGGATATGGGGAAATATATAACGACGGCATTTCTGAGGGAACACAGCCGAATAGACACGGCGGACGCAAGCGAGGAATATCTGGAGCAGTGTATCGCTACGGCTGAGGCTGCATTGGCAAAGGACCTGCAAGTGGAGAGCCTCGATGAGGTGGCCAAGGACGGGAAGTTGCCGGGGGACCTGATGCGCGCGGGTCTGATGCTGGCGGCTACGGCGTACGAGAACCGTGAGACGGAGAGCCCGACGCAGCTTCATCCGGATCCGTTTTATTGGCACTTGGTGAGACGGCACGTGAAATACAGTTGAGAGTTGAGAGGTGAAGAGTTATGAGAGCGGGACTGATGAATGAACGGGTGACGATATGGAGCCCAGAGAAGCAGACGGACGGCTACGGCGCGAGCAAGACGACGTGGAAGAAGACGGGACTGCGGTACGCTCGCGTGAGCTATGGCAGCAGCGGGTTCGGCGTTCAGAATGGCGAGGCGGTGTATAAGAGCCAAGTGACGTTTGCGATGCGGTACACGGATAGTGTGAAGGAATACTCGCGGATGGAATGGGACGGGCGGATGTACCGGATCACGGGCATCGAGCGTTACCGGCAACGCGGGGAGATGAAGGTCATCGGGGAACTGATGAGCTAAGAAAAAGAAGGAGATAAACGATGGAAGAAGATGTGAAAAGGACTTCGCTGTCGGCAGGACTGGCGGTATTCGCTCTGCTGAAAGGTGAACTGGGAAATAGCGTGAAGAAGATCTACCCGGTGGTGAGCGACGAGAACGCGGAAATGCCGTTTGTGGTGTACCGACGGACTGGGATCAGAAGCGAGAACGTGAAGGGTTCGACGGCATTTGACTCGAGTACGATAGAGGTGAGCGTGTTCACGAAGGAATACGGCGAGGGCGTGGAGCTGATGGAGCGGATCCGTGCGGCGCTGGAGCATACGACGATCCAGTGCACGAAGGAAAGGGACGGCTTCGACATGATGGTGGGCTGCACAAGAATGATAGACTGCGAGGAGAGCTGGGACGCGGACTGCTATCGGCAGGATCTGACGATCGAGTGCAAGATATAGACAGAAGGGGCACGGAAGAGCGAGAAAGACACGACAGAGCGGGAGGACCACGGTACAGCCGTGGCAAACCGAACGGCTGACGCACACCCCTGGGACGCAACAGGGCAAGAGAGCCTCGCCACAGGCGCGGCAAACCGAACGGCTGACGCATAAGAAGGGAAGCGACAAAGGAGGAAACAAGAAAAGAAGGAGGAAACAAGGAAAGACAAAGGAGGAAACAAGGAAAGACAAAGGAGGAAACAAGGAAAGACAAAGGAGGAAACAAGAAAAGACAACAATAACGACAACAGAAATGGAGATTACAAGAGAACAGCTGTTGGGCATCATGCCTAACGCACGAAGCAGAGCGGACGTGTTTCTGCCTTACCTGAGACGGTATATGGTGAGATACGGGATCGACAACAGGATGCGGATTTGTCACTTTTTGGCTCAGATCGCGCACGAGAGCGGGGAGCTGAGATATACGAGGGAACTGGCAAGCGGCGCGGAGTATGAGGGACGGAAGGACCTGGGAAACACGAAGAAGGGTGACGGCGTGCGGTACAAGGGCCGCGGACTGATACAGATCACGGGGCGGGCTAACTACCATCAGATCAGCAAGAGCACGGGGATAGACTTCGAGGGCCATCCTGATTGGCTGGAACTGCTTCAGTGGGCGACGATGAGCGCTTGCTGGTGGTGGAAGATGCACGGGCTGAATGAGCTGGCGGATGCGGATTGCCTCACGGCGATCACGAAGCGGATTAACGGTGGTACGAAGGGACTGGAAGACAGACTGAAATACTTGGGACGGGCGAAGATGGTGATCAAGTGATGAGTGACGGAGTTTTTCACGCAATACTGGGGGAAGGAAACAAATAAATAAAGAAAAGACATGGAATACGGAATGAGCGACAAGGGAAGAGACGGATGGAGGAAATGTGAGCGTCTGAAGATGATTGGTGGGTGCCTGCTGGTGATAGCGCAGGTGGTGTGGCTGGTATCTCTCGTGCTGATGCTTTCAGGATGTACGACGACACGTTATGTGCCGGTGGAGAAGACTCGGACGGAATACCGGGACCGTATGCGTACGGTGTGCGATACGGTACGTGATACGATCATACGCTACAGTAGCGTGAAGGAGAAAGACAGCGTGACCGTGCGCCGACAGGGTGACACGGTGTATGTGGATCGCTGGCGGACGGTGTGTGCGGACAGATACGCAAGTGACAGAAGCGAGCGGACGTTCAGCAGGGCGGACTCGGCAGCAGCGGTGAGGTCGGACAGCGTGAGGATGAGGCCACAGAAGGAAGGGAAGCATTCCGGAGGGGGAACCGGCTGGCAGAGTAGGGCGTTTTTTGCCGTACAGGCGTTCGTGTTAGCGGTGACGTTTGTGGTTATTATCATGGGTTATTGGAAGCGGCGAAACAAATAACAGAAGAAGTAATGACGGAAACAACGATGTTTATCAGCTTTATGCTGGACGGTGACTATCACAAGGCGGGTATATGGATGCTGACGATAGCGATTATGGCGATACTGGTCATCATCGCTTCGATGATAGACTTGCACTGGGGCATCAGGGCGAGCAAGAAGATCGGACAGTTCAAGACGACGAGCTTTGGCCTGAGGAAGACGGTGAGCAAGGACAAGTGCTATCTGACGCTGTATTTCTTTGCGGTGATGATTGACGCTTGTCTGAGCTTCTTTGTGCCGGTGCCGATAGCGAGTATCCTGATGTGCGTGGGGGAGGTTGTCATCGAGGGGGTGTCGGTACATGAGAAGATGCAGCAGTTAAAAAGCCTTGACGTGGATCCTCTGACGGTGGCCAAGGCGATAGCGAACACGTACGGGGTGCAGGACGCGGAGAAGATCCACGGTATCGTTGAGGCTGTGGCAGAGGGGATGAGAGGCAAGAAGAAGGAGGCGGAAAGGAAATAGTAACGGAGAAACAATATAGATAAACCATTTAAAAGAAACAATTATGACAGAAACAGGAACATCAACAGGAACGGTAAAGAGTGGGTATGTGAATGGCTCGGACATGCTTTTGTATGTCGGGGATAAGGCTATCGGACACTGTACCAGTCACACCACAACGTTCGACACGGAGACGAAGGACCGTGCGGTGAAGCCTGAGGCGAGCAAGGGTCTGTCTTCGGGTCTATGGAAGTCAACGGGTATTACGGGCCTCTCGGTCTCAATCTCTTTCGAGGGTCTCGCCTTCTACAACGAGACGGAGTTTGGCCCCAAGGAGCTGCTTGGTGCATGGAAGACGGGCAAGCCGGTGAAGGTGAAGTGTATGGAGCGTGGCGCGACGACACCTTACCTGAGCGGGCAGTTTGTCATCACTCAGGTGGAGGAAGAGGCACCGGCCAACGATGACACGACGTACAAGGGTACGCTGAAGAACGCGGGCGAGCCTGATACCATCGACGAGACTCAGATCACGGAGACGGCGGCATAAAAAAGCTATTCTTTCATCATCCAGGGGCGGAGCGGCGAGAGACTGCCCGCCCCGTTTTTTGTATTGCGGCGGTTTGCAAGCCGCCGAACAGAACGGAGCCACATAGAAGGCAAAGGGACGGAGAGAGACGGCAGAAAGGCAAAGGAAAACAGAAGAGAAGAACAACGGACAAAGACGGAAAGACGGAATGACGGGAGGACCACGGCACAGCCGTGGCAAACCGAACGGCTGGCGCACAACGAGAACGAGAGGAAGGAAGAGCGAGAAGGACACAACAGAGCTGAAGGACCACGGCACAGCCGTGGCAAACCGAACGGCTGACGCACAACGAGAACGAGAGGAAGGAAGAGCGAGAAGGACACAACAGAGCTGAAGGACCACGGCACAGCCGTGGCAAACCGAACGGCTGACGCATAAAAAATAAAAAAGGAAAATAAAAAAGGAAAATAAAAAAGGAAAAGAAGTATGAAAACAAAAAAGATTAAGGTAGAGGGCAAGGAATATCCCATGCGTGCGACGATGGGAGCGATGGACATCTTCAAGAAGGAGACGGGCAAGGATCCGTCGGAGATGAACCAGGAGAGCCCTGTGGAGATGACGGTGTTTATCTATGGTTGCGTGAAGAGCGCGTGCCGCAAGGATAAGGTGGATTTTCCCTATACGCTGGAGGAGTTCATGGACTCGGTGGACGTGGACACGATCCTCTCTTGGGCTGACGAGCTGAGCGCGCTGACGGACAGCGGGGACGAGGAGTCAAAAAAAAAGGGAGAGTAGCGACGTATGAGGAGCTTCTGGGCTACGGGATTGGTGTTATGGGTCTGTCGGTGGATGACTTCTTAGGACTTGACACGGACGAGTTTTCCGCGGCGGCCAGGGCGTTTGGCGAGCACGAGGAAGAACTGGAACGTGAGCGGTGGGAGCGGATGAGGCTGTTGGGTGTGATGACCTTGCAGCCGTGGAGCAAGGGGAAGCTGACGGCGGAGAAGCTCTTGCCACTGCCATGGGACAAGAAGCCGCGGGATAGGAAGCCACTGCACAGCAGCGGCCTACGGAACAGAGCCGACGACACCATGAACGGGGCACGGAACAGAGCCGACGACACCATGGACGGGGCACGGAACAGAGCCGACGACACCATGGACGGGGCACGGAACGACGAAGAACAGGAAGAAAGACGGCTGACGAAGGCGGAACACAGGGCGAGGGCCGAGAAGATGCTCGAGCTATTGGGCGAAACGTACTGAAGACGATCATTAAAGGAAGAAAGACTATGAGCGAAACGATTTACGACGAGAACCATCCATTTGAGGGCAAGGAGTTTACCGACGTGCTGCGCGCCATGAACGCCCGTCAGCTGAAACTGACGCTCAAGAGTGCCTACCGCAAGGAGGGTAACAAGGTGAAGAAGATCGTGGAGGAGATAGCGGCCAAGGCGACGGCATCGGACGGCCCCCATGCGGGGAGCACGCTGCGACACGGCGGGAAGGTTGGCGCATCGGCCAGGTTGCGGGTTTACAGCCGTGGCGGCGGCTTCATGGTGGACGCGCGCGCCCATGGAGCACGTGGCGCGCAATACACGACATCAACGGGCAAGACTAAGCCGGTGCTTATGTGGGCGACGGAGGGCACGGCGGTACGCGGCCGCAAGAACTGGGGCGGCAAGGATCACGGCCACACCCGAAGAAAAGGTGCCTACCGCGGGCGTATGCCGAAATACGACATCATAGACCGTGCTGAGGCTCAGTCATTGGCTTTCGTGGAGAAGGACTTGGAGTCAGAGATAGAGGCGGCCGCGTGGAGACGTGCAAAAAAGATGGGTCTGTGACTCAGAGCCCACCCCACCACCAAGGCGTGGATCCGCTTTCAAGATCTTTTGTTCTTCCAAGTCCCATCCATCCGACAGGCGCGGCAAGGAAGAGAGCGATGAAGAAGCACCAGACAACCAAGTCGGTGTTGAGGGTGCAGAGCCCCACGAAGAGGACGCAAAGGTCGATGATGAGAAGAATGGAACACGCAGCGTGCACGGTCTCGTAGGCTTTTCTGTTTTTCTCGTCTTGTTTTTCTGATTTGATACTCATAAGTCAATGGCTTTGTTTGTGCAAAGATAAATATAAACGTCAAAAGTGTTGTTGACAAAACAGAATATTTATGGCAAAGGACATCAAATTTAACATAAAGCTGAACATAGACGGCAAGAACGTGGTAGTGCAGGCCTCGCAGAGCGTGAAGGAGCTGCAACGCAACCTTATGGCGGCGAAGACGGGCAGTCAGCGTTTGTCGGAGAGCATGATCCGTCTGAACCAGTTGACGCAGGCCTACACGAACATCAGTGATGCCGTTGGCTCTCTGAGCGGTCTGATGAACGGTTACATCTCGAAGGCGAACTCAGCCGCTGAGGCTCAGACGAAGCTGACGACGATCATGCGTCAGCGTATGGGTGCAACGGAGGCGGACACGGCGGCTATCAACGGTGCGGTGGCAGCACAGACGAAGTTAGGCATTGTGAGCGGTACGGTGCAGAAGAGCGGTCTGCAACAGCTGGCCACGTTCGCGAGCCAACGCAGTACGCTGATGACGCTATTGCCGGCAATGAATAATCTGCTGGCGCAACAGAAAGGGCTGAACGCGACGAGCGAGGACGCTGTAGGCGTGGCGAACCTGATGGGCAAGGCTCTCATGGGCAACGTTGGGGCACTGACCCGCGTGGGCATTACGCTCACCGACCATCAGAAGGAGCTGATCAAGACGGGGGACGAATACACAAGGGCCACGACGCTTGCTCAGGCTATCACGGACAACGTGGGCAACATGAACGCGGAGTTGGCGAAGACGGACGCGGGTCAGGTGAAGAAAGCGCAGATGGCGTTTGCCGGAATAGAGATGGCAATCGGCAGGCTGTTGTCTCCCATTCAAGGGATGCTGAACCAGTTTGCGCAGATAGGTCTTGCGATTAACGGAGTGGCCCGTCTCTACTCGGCAGTGCGTGCGCTGGTCGTGGCAATGGGAGTGGCAAAGGCAGTCTCAGCGGCATGGGCAGCGCGGTCGGTGATGTCAACGGCGATGACGAACGCCCTGACGGCTGCGTTCAACGGAGCGGCCATAGGGGCGACCACACTAAAATGGGCGATCCGTGGCTTGCTGTCGGCCACTATCGTCGGCGCGGCGATTACGGCACTGAGCGTGGCAGTGGAATGGCTGATGGAGAAGCTCATGGGGGGCAGTGACGCAGCGGAGAATCTCGGCCAGAAGGTGAAGGAGACGGGAAGCGCGTTTGATCAGCAGCGTCAGCAGTCACTTGCACCGACACTGGCCAAATATCAGGAGCTACAGACGAAATGGAAGTCGCTCAAGACGGCGCACGAGAAGAACCAGTTTATCAAGACGAACAGGGACGCCTTCCAACAGTTGGGCGTGAGCATAGACAGCGTGGGTCAGGCGGAGAGTTTCTTTGTCAGGAACACAAAGAGCGTTCAGGACGCGATGTATGCCAGGGCAGAGGCAGCGGCATCGGCAGCCCTTGCCGAGCAGGAGATGCAGAAGGCACTGGAACTCGAGGACAAGGTGACCAAGGACCGCTCCAGGGACAAGCGGAACTACAAGCAGCAGCACCACACGGGTCACACCGCCGACGACCTTGCTTTGGACATGCTGGTTGACAACGGTGGCATCAAGGTGACGAGCAGGGCCACACAAGCGGACGAGCGAGCACTGAGAGCCTCGCAAGAGCGCGTGAGAAGGTGGAACAGACGGTCGGCAGCGGCATCGGCGAGGGCGAACAAGGGACTACGGCCGTATAAGAGCAGCGGGGGAGGCGGGAGAGTCTCAACGGGTGGCGGCCGTGTCTCCACGGGCCGGGGCGGCAGCGTGAACACGGAGACGGAGAAAAAAGCGCTCATGGGGTCTTTGGACTGGTATGACCAACAGATGAGCGCTCTGCGAAAGAAGATATACGCCACGAACGATGAGGCTACGGCAAAAGGCCTACAGGCTCAATATGCCGATCTGGAAGAGAAGAGCAAGGCGCTGAAGGTAAGGATAGGCCTTGAGCAGCCGGAGAAGACGGAGGCAAGGAGCTATGTGGAGCAGCTGCAAGACAGTCTGCACGAGGCTCAGAAACAGATGGACAACGCCACGACGATAGATGCTCGGGTGACGGCATCGGCCAAGGTTGACGAGATACAGCACGAGATCGACGTGGCGACGAAAGGCGAGGTGAGCATAGCGGCGGACGTGGAGCCGTCGTATATCGTGAAGGGTTCGGAGGCGGATAAGCGTCTGAGCTATCAGAACGCCCAGCAGAAGGCGTCGAACGTACAGGGTTTGTACGATGCGGGGATTATTTCAAAGGATGAGGCCCGGAAGCGCATAGCAGAGATCAACAGGGAGCTGTCGGGACTGGGCGCCCACATCAAGCCGGTGAGGCTGGAGGTAGAGACGGACGAGATAGACAAGGCACGTGAGGCTATTCAGAACCTTGGATCTTCGTACGGCGGGACGAACCAAATGGGCAGCGGTATCGCAGACATGGTGAGCGCCTTGAAGCAGGTGCACGCTGCAAGCAAGGAGGCGAAGAACGACACGGACGGCAGCGGCAAGAGCTTCAACGCCATGGGCGGCTACGCGGCAGCGGGAGCGGCAGGTCTGGCCTCGATAGGCGGCGCGCTGCAACAGATAGGCGGTCAGGGCGACGCGGCCAAGGCAGGCGCTGTGATGGCGGCTATCGGTCAGATCGTTCTCGGATTTGCTACGTATACAGCGGAGAGCGCGAAACTGGGTCCATGGGGCTGGGTGGCAGCGGTGGCCGGTGGCCTGGGCATCGTGGCGAGTACGATAGCGACACTGAAAGGCTATGCGAGCGGTGGTGTGCTGACGGGCCCGACATCAAGTGGCGACAAATTGCTTTTCCGTGGCAATGCCGGGGAGATGATCTTCAACACGGCACCGCAACGGAGGCTATACGCTATCGCCAACGGGAACTATATGCCAAGACTGCCACGGACGGAGCAGGTAAGGCCTCAGGTGGGTAGTCTCGGTGGAGGAACGCAGGGGATCACCATACGCGTGGAAGGGAAACTCAAGGGCAACGACATGGAGCTCATGGGGAGCAACACACGGTCACTGGGGGCAAAGGTAGGAAAACGATGGTGAGGGGCAAGAGGGCCTCGCCACAGGCGCGGCAAACCGGACGGCTGACGCATACCAGGGAGGGACGCGGCGGCTTGTAAGCCGCCGAACAGAACGGAGCCGACCAAAGAGAACGGAAGAGCGAGAAGGCCTCGCCACAGGCGCGGCAAACCGGACGGCTGACGCATACCGAAGGCGGACGGCTGACGCATACCGAAACCGGACGGCTGGCGCACAAGGTGAAAGACGGACAGAACATAAACGAGCAAAACAACAGGAGACACGGGATGAAGATAGAAGGAAGTTTTGTGAACAGGAAAGGAGACACGGTGACGGTGACGATCAGCGTGGCGGGATCGAAGGCGGCAGACATGAGCATCGAGCCTGACGGGGTGCTGGAGTTCGCGGCTGACGACACGGTGGTGATAGACAGCGGGGTGAATGACTCGCTGGATGTGTGCCAACAGCATTCGTGCACGATAGCGCTACACACAAGGCAGTATGTGGCTCAGCTGTTCACTGAGGAATACAAGGACGGCAAGGTGGAGGTGAGCGTGAACGGCGTGTGCGTGTTCAGCGGATGGCTGGAGCCAAGGACGCTGAGCCAGCCATTCAACGAGGTGTATGACGATCTGTCGCTGCAATGCGTGGACTCACTGAGCGCGACGCAGTACAGCAACTTCTTGGACGTGAACAACTCGACGGGGTATAACTCGGTAGCGGAGAAGGCGAAAATGAGGAGCTTCAAGACGCTGCTGCTGGAGGCACTGAGCAAGGGCACGGACGGAGGAAGCTATAACGTATGGTGGGACGCGTCGAGAGAGGCGGGGACAACGGGCGACAGCGGGGGCGCCGCTGCAAAGCAGCAGCCTACGGAACCCAGCACTACCAGAACTACCGACGCTACGACCGCCGCAAGCACGGGGACAACGGGCGTAAGCACGGACACAAGCACGGCAAGCACGGGGACAACGGGCGCAAGCACGGACACAAGCACGGGGGCGACGGACACGGTGTTTGACGCGCTAAGGGTGAGCGACATGGCGTTTTTGGAAGAGAGCGCGGACGATACGGTGACGTACCGTGACGTTGTTGAGGCTGTGCTCAAATTCCTTGATCTGCATATCGTGCAGTACGGGAGGGACTTTTATATTTTTTCATGGGACACGCTGCGGGCAGGGACGACGAAGTGGACGCTGCTTGCAGGGGAAGGCGATGTGACGGGCGCTGCGCTGTTGCCTTCATGCACGGGGGTACCGACGGGTCTGACGGCCTTGAATGTGGAGGATATGGACACACAGCTTGACGTGCAGGAGATATACAACCAGCTGAGTCTGACGGTATCTCCAAAAGGATCGGAGACGGTGCTAAAATCGCCCTTGGACTCGTCGGGCAAGATCCCGGCCATGGGAGCACGTCAATACTACTGTACGGAATACGCGGCCGACGGTGAGGGTCAACATGCCGCCAAGGCGTTTTGGTCGCTGGTGAAGAAGCATGAGGACAACGGATTCGACTCTCAGGTGTGGAAAGACTACCTGGTGAGGGTGATGCGGAACGTGTACTGGAAGATAGGGAGCGGCAGCGGCGTAGGCACGGCGGTGAAAGACTGGGCGACGGAGACGGGGCTGACGTACCCGGAGGATGTGACGGACAAGCTGCGGAACGGTCTGGGTGCTCTGCTGCTGCAAGTGGGCAAGGTGGACCACAAGCCGGGCACGGGCGACAGGTCGAAGCAGGCGAACGTGAGCATGCAGGATGAGCTTGTGATCTCGGTGAACGGGAACGGGGACGACGCGTCGCCCTACCCTACCGACTCGGACATCCAAGGGTCCATGCCTCTGATGAGCTACACGGGTGGAGGCAGTTCATCGGTGTTCAGCCCGAGCGTTGCGGATGAGGCTACGGGCGGCTACCATAACTATCTGGTCATCGACGGCACGATCACGCTCTGCCCTCGGATGGTGACAGCGTTTGAGGTGGAGAAGGTGAGGAAATACAGCGACGGTGAGGCATTCTTCGACAATTATAACTCAGATTACAAAATCATCCCTTACGTAGGAGCGAGCACAAAGAATCTTGCCAACCTGTCTCCCAGCCGCGTGAACAAGGACGGGCGTTACCTGGCATTTGAATGGTGGAAGCAGGGAGCGCAGACGGGGACACGAAAGGGCTGGATCCCCTATACGGAGGACGGGCCGGAGGAATACGAGTACAAGAGCGCAAGCGGCAAGGACGAGGTGGACAAGGTGGATGTCCTTTGGTGTATGCTGAGGATCGGTGACAAGGTGCTGGTGGAGGACCGTAGCAAGAACGGGGCTATCAGCGCTTTCTCGTGGAGGACATACAAGGCACCGTCGGAATGCACGGACACGGACGAGTATCTGGAGCAGACGTTCACGATCGGTATAGACCCGAAGATCGGGGACAAGCTGATCGGTACGGACTTCGGCATCGCCACAAACTTTGACTATACGACGAACATAGACGCAGAGAAGGGCATGGCCATACCACTGCCCTACGACGCCAAGTTGCACGGGAACATGATCTTTGAGGTGTTAGGGATAGATAATCCGGTGTGGACCCATTACCACGTGACAAGGCACCATACGATGTTCAGGCACACGAAATACGGAACGGACGACATTCCTCTGATGGCCCACGTGAGCAGCATCGTCGTGAAGGACTTCACGGTGAAGGTGTACTCGGACGTGGAGGACAGCGGGGACGAGGACATCGTGTACATGAGCCGTACGAGCCATAAGTTCTACAACAAGAAGGATGACTTGGAAATGAAGATCCACAGCGGATTCACGGGTGAGGAAATTGCCAAATACGGAATGTCGGGGAAACTGATGTACACGACGGTGTGCGGCAAGGACGGTCTGGCCGTGACATCGGTCACGAACACGGTAAGCGGTACGGCGGACAAGGCGGAAAAACTGTACGTGGACGCTTACTACAAGGAACTGAGCAAGCCGCGGATCATCCTCACGCAGAACATACAATGCAGGGGGATGGGTGTGACGCAGACAACGAGATGGACGCATCCGGCACTGACGGGGCACACGTTCTATGTGCGGGACATCGGATATAACCTGATGGACGGGTCGGCGGCGGCAAAGCTGGAGGAGACGTTCTGAGGCACGGCAGAGCGAAAGGGCGGTGTCAAAAAATAGGGGGAAAGGCTGTTTATAGAAACAAGAGAAGCAGATGATAGGAATAGACATTATACGGAAGAAGAGGAAGACGGAGGGCTCGGGGAGCTCATCCGGAAACGTGACAGGCAACGGTATCAGTGTGTCTTCGGGAGGGGACGTGCAGAATGCGATGCACGCTGATGAGGCTGACCATGCCAACCGTGCTGATGAGGCTACACACGCTGCGTCGGCCAAGGAGATAGACGGTGGCAGCTCGGTGTGGAACACGATACGGACGTGGATCAACAACGCCACGGGGACACTGACTGACATCTTCCTGAGGAAGGACCAGGACGACAGCACCGAGCACAAGCTGACCATGGGGGCGGCTGAGGTGAAAGGCAGCAGCGCTCTCGACGGTGGCCTCACGGTGGGCACGGGAAAGAACCTGGAGGGTACGGCATACGGCATCGACAAGGACGGCGTGGCCACTCTGGCCAAGCTGGTGGCTGAATACTTGCAGAGTCCGGACTACAGCAAGGGTACGGGGCAGGGCTTCGACGGCACGGGGTATGGACTGACCAAGGACGCAAAGGGAAAATATACGCTGGAGATCGACAACCTCGTGGCGAGAATGAAGATGATCGTGGCCGAACTGGAGGTGCACGAGATGAGCTTCATCGGGGGCACGGTGGTGATGAGCGCGTGCGGCAACCGTGTGGCCCGGGTGGAGGCTATAGACGGTGATGGCAGCTGCATAGCAGCAGCCTACGAGACTCAGCCCACGCTGGTGATACCGGAGGGGAAGGTGGCGGACAAATTTCGCTGCTATTTTCTTGCGACGGACGGATCGCAGAGCGTGAAGAACGAGTGGACGGTGGGTCAGCTGGCACGGTGCAAGACGAACAACATAGCGAAGCCGGGGGACTACACGAACTATGAGAACCGGGAATACTGGCGGCTCGTGGTGGGTGTGTCAAAGGCTCCGGTGACCGTTGAGGGCAAGAGCTACCACTATATAGAGCTGAGCAACTCGACGAGTAAGAACATCGCACTGACGGACGCGGCAGGAACGGAGCGGCACGTGACACTGGGCGGTGTGTGCGAGACGATGGCGTCTCTGCCTTATGCCGGTGACTATATCGTGGGAATGGGGCATTGTTGGGACACAGCAAAACAGAACGTGGCGATACTGTCCGTGGCGTCACTGGGATGGAGCATCTATCAGGGTATCGACAACTATGACTTGCCGGAGGCGAACATCGTCAACAAGTTTGGCATAGACAAGAGCATCATGGCCACTGACCGTCTGATTCTTAGGCCATACGCGGCGCCGAAGGAGAGCCAGACGGTGGCTGTGGTTCGCGGGGCGTATTCCGACGATACATATTACGGCCACAATGACATGACGACCCTTGACGGTCAGTTGTGGATAGGCGCTGGCATCGAGATAGGCAAGACTATCAAGGGTGAGAAGCCGTCGGCAACGTCGCCATACTGGAGCCTTGCGGCAGCTAAAGGTATTCAAGGCGAGAAGGGAGACAAAGGTGACAAAGGTGATAAAGGAGAAAAAGGCGACCAAGGCATCCAAGGCCTGCAGGGTTTGCAAGGCGAAAAGGGAGACCAAGGTATACAAGGCCCGAAGGGCGACACGGGTGCAACGGGTGCGACTGGACCGCAAGGGCCGCAAGGCGAGAAAGGCGCAACGGGTGAAAAAGGCGAGAAGGGCGACCAAGGCATCCAAGGCCTGCAGGGTTTGCAAGGCGAAAAGGGAGACCAAGGTATACAAGGCCCGAAGGGCGACACGGGTGCAACGGGTGCGACTGGACCGCAAGGGCCGCAAGGCGAGAAAG
>Ga0256407_10003138_pt1 | contig 29991 bp, 25 predicted proteins | sample RumenRJG_04DNA_FD_193489 | JGI IMG/M metagenome (GOLD analysis project Ga0256407, IMG submission 193489) | Bovine rumen microbial communities from Lethbridge, Alberta, Canada - RJG_04 | ecosystem: Host-associated > Mammals > Digestive system > Stomach > Rumen | place: Canada: Alberta...
CTGCTTATCCTCGACGAATGGTTGCTGCTTAAGCCCACGGAGACGGAACAGCACGACATTCTGGAATTGCTCCATATGCGCAGGAAGAAGTCTTCCACGATTTTCTGCTCCCAGTACCACGACAGCGGTTGGTATGACCAGCTTGGCGGCGACGACAGCCCGCTGGCTGAGGCGATCCTCTACCGTATCAAGCACGATGCCTACCGCATCAACATCGTTCCGACCAACCCGGAGAACTACCGCTCCATGCGCGAGGTCTATGGCTTAGACCCCGTTATGGCCGAGTAGCCGTCCATAGCGCCGGGTTGTTGAAGCACGGCAGCCCGGCGCTGCCTCAGCGCCTACGGCGCATATGCTCCGCTTACGCTTCGCACAAACGGCTTCCGCCCACCGGAATGATGGTTTCCATTTCACCGAACCAGCGGTTTCCTTGCGCTGGATTTGCGGTTTCCGTTTTCCCGGAATGGCGGTTTCCCGCCGCCGGAATATTCACCACTTTTATAGATTTGGGGACGGTAATGTAACTGATAAATTATTCCACCAATCAATGGTAGCAAGAATTGAAGTGCAAACATTGATGGTCGTTGATACATATTTGCAATAAAAACGAAACAGCATGCAGCGATATAGATTTTTTCTTTCCTGGTAGATCCTATTTTTCTGTAGATAAAGTACACAACTATCCATATTATTTGATTAAAAAAGCCAAATATTCCATAATCGAAGATAAGATTTTTGTAACTACTACCATCAATGTTTTTTGAAACTAATATATCCTCGATCTCGTTGAGACCATTCCCAAATAATAGTTTTCTGCCTCCCTCATGAATAAAGTTTTCATAAATTCTGTCATAGCCCGGACTAGTTCTATTGTCACCATTAAGAACATAGTCTGTAATCAAAAATCTATTCTGAAACTTTGTTAATGCCTCATTTGCAAAATGAACGTTTACAAAAATAATATATATCACTACAATAATGATAAGAGGAACCATGTATTTCCAATTTATATCTATAGCCCTTACAATAAAATAGCAAATCGTCAAGAAATAGAATGCAAGTGAAAAACTTAGGATCCCTCCTATCAGCAAAACAATGTTCTTCCAATTTCCCTTTAATCTATAACCTTCAATTGAAAGTAATAGTGCACTGTAAGTACCAACAACTCCACATTCATTATAAATTCCACATAATCTTAATGACCTGTAAGCATCAGCATAAGGATTATACCATTGTGCAGCTAATGGATATATTTTGTACGATACAGAATTTATGGTTTTAATTTCTTCCGGAGCATTTATTATTATATAAGGAACATTCACTCCAATATGGACCAATATATATATGATAATTGGAGCTATGAGACTGAATACAAAAATATTATAAAAATACCTATATGCCTTTATTTTTCCCGAATCTTCAATAAGTAAAAAAACACACAGAACAAGATAAATCAACCATTCAAAACTGAAAATATGGTCAATTCCACTTTGAATAATACTTATAGCCATCGTGAACATGCACCATATACACATATGAACCGATTTTTTACTTAGCTTTCCCTTAACAACATTAGTAAGCCCAATTACCACGATTATAGCTGCTATAATGCTCCGCAGAGGAATTCCAAAGCAGTTATTAAATGTTCCACCTGCGAATGTTTCCCAAGTAAAGTAAGGTGCAAGACCATAGCTATAAAAACAGTATAATAAAAACAACGGTATCATTAAATCTTCCATTTTAAACTTAATTCTAGGCTTCATTCAATCTCCTCTATCATAGCCCAGCAGTGTTTTTAGATATTTCAGATTTGACTCTTCCACATATATAACTTTTCTTTTAAATAATCTACATAGCACCAGCTTAAAAAAAACAATCGGATGACAGAATAAACGATATATCCACGATTTATATTTATTGTCAATTTTCCTAGTATAATAGGCTGCATCTATGTTGGGGTTTTGTGGATACTTCTGCCTTAAATATTTGATAATATCAAAAGCTTCTTCCTTTAATATACGTCTCCATTGGATATCCTTCGTTGTTGATACGCCTTCACCATTTTCATACCAAATAAAAATATGCGGGTAATAGATAATTTGAGCCCCATCCAACAAGGCCAATGCATATCCGGCACAATCCTCCATATATTTTGCAAAACCAGCCGCCTCATGGAGATATGGCAGAATGCGTGTTTTTCTTAGCAAACATGCAGCTCCCAAAAATTGATTTCCAAAGAAAAAAGATGTCCCTGCAAAATCTATTGGACTTCTTTTAGTATATGCAGATGGCCATTTAGGCTGATTCCAATTTGGTATAAGCACAATATGATCATCCTGCTTTATATAACTTGCTGCATCTCCAAAGCATATATCTGCACTATGTTGTTTAGCAAAAGCGATTATATTCACTAATGAGTTTGGAGAAAACAAACAGTCTCCAGGCGATGTCAAATAGATGTATTCATTTTCTGCCGCCTCAATTCCGTCTATAATATTCTTGATAGTTCCGACATTTGTTTCATGTGTTATCACAATATAATTTTCAACACTTTTATTCTCAAAATATTTTTGAATCCATGAATTATACTCAAAATTAGAGCCATCATCGGTGATAACTATTTGCATTTGACAGTTATCCTGCGCACAAATAGAATCTAGCGTCGCTCTCAGCTTATTAATATTTGGATTATATGTAGCTACCACGACTGTACACTTCATACCTTCATCCTCTTCTTGTAAAGCTCTCTCATTGTTGAATTCGTAACTACACAACAGATATTCCACACACACTGTAGTCAAAAACAATCAAGAACGCAGGTGAAGACCTAACACTATTTCAATAGTAATATGATACTGGAATACTGAAGCAGCCATTGTACATCCCTACCCTAAATTGACCTTTTGATAATATAGATAAAATATATGTGAAATATCATGCCAGATTATCGCGTTTTTTTATAATGCATGCAATTCTATGGGGGTCTCTGATAAGTGGAAAAATCTGTTTTATGAATCCTTCTTTCCATCTTGCATCAATGTAGTCCTTAATAAACTTTGATGGTTGTATCACATAGCCAAATAGATTATCAGCCCTAGCCAACTGATACATCTTTCCATCTTCAAGCCGTAGATTTCCAAAGAGTTCAGCGACTTTCAAAGTGGGCTGGAAGGCCATATGCTCATATGCTAAAGTAGATTCATCTGCGTTGAAACATTTCATATTAGGGCCGCTTTCTCTGTAGTCCTTAACAAATCTAATAGCCCCTTGTTGAAAGAGCCTAATTAAGTCCTTATTATGCTGTTTAAACTCAGCATAACAAGGAACTATATCATTTTCCGTTACTTTATACCCTAGAGTTGTTCCTTTATCTGGGAATAGCATCGTTTCGAGTATATAAGTTATTGCTAATTCATTTCTAACTGTTCGCTCATCATCATTATCAAACCAATAACCTTTTGCATTATTTTTAGGGCACCCGCTTCTCTTTGTATTGCCGAAATACAAACCATACAACTCCAAGTCACAAATTGCTTCTAGCATTTTCTGAATTGTTCCGTGCCATCCTATATCTACAATAATACTTCTATCGCTATCTAGTCCCATTTTATTTAGATAATCTAGCGCATAATCTTTTTCATTCAAAACTATGTTTAGAATGATAGAATCAATCAATTCTTTATCTTTTAATTGCATAGAGTCATATTGAGCATCACCTGAATCTATCTTGTAGTTTGCGCACTTTCTTATGTAATCATCTATTGTTATATCAAGTGCCTCTAGCAATTCATAAATCGTATATTTTTTTCTTGAAAGCGTATCGAAAATCGCATCGAATCTTCTCTTTTTCTGAATATATGCAACCCTCAAGCTTTTCCTTGAAACTTCTAAATATGTAATCTCCATGTCTTTATATAATATTTCAAATGCACTTCTTAATAGGTATGTGTCCCGCGCCAGAAAATATAGGCGGTCCCTTTTTTGTTCTGTAGCTTCCTTATGGATCCATGAAGCGAAGCCTAATAGCAATGGACCCAACACTTCGTATCCCAGCTTATATATATCGTTGTTATCATCGTATCTTATAATATTATTATTTAGAAACGGCGTAATACTCTTGTTTCCAGTATAAATGTCATTAAACTTCAAAAATACTGTTGCTATCTGATCCTTTTTAATATGAAAAGTACGGAGCCCTTTTAATTTAGCATTAATGATATCTGAATGTATGTTATCTCCAATATGCAATATATCACCAGAACACATACCTGTTTCGCATAATAGTGTAGTATACATACTTCCATCTGCCTTTGAAGAACCGCATTCACTTGATACATATAGTTTTTTGTATATATTATAACCACATTTCTTTAATAATTTTTTCATTACTTCCTCAGGCAAATACATGTCGGATAGGATAAAAATCTGCTTCCCAGAATTAGCAACATAGTTATAAACTGGGCTAATCATTAGATTTGCTTGACAATAATCAACTTCTGTTTCTATTTCAAGTTTTTTCAATATTTCTTTTTCTTCAGCAGAATATGGCATGAATTCATATATTTGATCTAAACTAACATCACCCTCTTCTATTGTCGTTCTTTTTTTTCGCTCTGCCATTATTCTGTTATCATAGAATTCGGAGATTGTCTTCCCAGTCCTTTCCCTATATCTTTCTTCTACAATGTGAAATATATCTTTAGGTCTTGATACATTCCGCTTTACCAACGTATCAAATATATCAAATGATACTGCTTTTGCTTTATCTATTTCTCCAAACAGTTTCTTGTTCTCTCTCATTTTAACGTACCCAGAATTCTCTCTTTTTCTTATTCATTCTCAGATTTCTTCTTTTGCCCATAATAAGTAGTTGATCCATGTTTCCGCTTGTAGTGCTTATCCAGATTATACTGCCGCATCGAAGCATCTGGATTAAGAAATAGCGTCTTTATATCCATCTCCGCTACTTTTTCCATAACAACAGCATTATATACAGCATTTGCAGGACTTGTTCCCCAAGCAAATGGACCATGATTCTTCACTACAATTCCAGGAACAGCTAGAGGGTCGATATTAAGCTTTTCTACAGTCTCGATGATTACCCTTCCTGTATTCAACTCATAGGCTTCCTCTACCTCATTCTTAGTTAATTCTCTTGTGCAGGGAATATCGCCATAGAAGTAATCGGCATGGGTTGGCATGGGTTGTTCCAAGTGCAGTGATTGGAAGTCCTGCCTGTGCAAAAGCTACAGCATTCACCGAATGTGTGTGAACAATGCCCGAAATGGATGGATAATGTCTGTAGAGTTCCAAGTGAGTCGGTGTATCTGATGATGGCTTATAATGTCCCTCGACAGTCTCGCCTGTATTTAAATCAACAACCACCATATCATCAGGAGCCATTCCATCGTAGGCCACTCCAGAAGGTTTGATGACGACAAGTCCCTTGTCTCGATCAATACCGCTGACGTTGCCCCACGTGTAAATGACGACACCACGAGCGACCAGTTCAAGATTTGCTTCATACACTTTTGTTTTAAGTTCTTCCAACATTATACTTTCTCATTTCCCTCATTATATCAACTGTCTCTTGAAGGCCAGCCCTTAAACTATAGACAGGTTTCCAACCTATACTCTCGATTTTATCCGAAATCAAGACACAGTTTTGTGGAACTGAATAACCTTTTTTCTCTTTTTCGTCTGGATGTTCATAAATAACCTTGAGGCCATAAATCTCCGCAATAGTTTTTGCCAGATTCGCAATAGTCACTATTGAATCTGAGTTTGCGATATTATATGCTTCATTTCCCTTTCCGTGCATGAGTAAATAAAAAATCCCACCTACAGCATCCATCAAATATGTGTATGTTCTTCTCTGAGTTCCTTTACTTTTTAATACAATATTTTCCCCCGCTATCGCATTCCTAATAAATTGTGCATGGGCTTTATTATCTGTTTTTAACATCGTTGGACCATAGACACTACTTAATCGAGCGATAATAGCATCAACGCCGTATTCTTCACAAAAGCATCTTGCAAGAATTTCCGCACTTCTTTTGCTCTCTGGATAGCAAGAACGCACCATATTGTAATCGATTAATCCGTAGTTACTTTCCTTTTGTTCATTTTTCTCATCTACAAGACCGTATACTTCAAATGTAGAAAGCAAAATCATTCTGCAATGCTTGTGTTCCTTACAATAATTAAGAACATTCGCAGCACCATATACATTCGTCAATAAAGTTTCTGCAGGAAATCTAGCGTATGCACCAGGATCAGCATTACTTGCGCCGTGTATAATATAGTCTATCTTGTCATCAATATTTAGTGGGGATGTAATATCTTGCTCTACATATTTCAAATAATCACCTATATAATAGGAAAAACGATGTGATAGTTTATCATAGGATCGTCCCAGTGCATACACAGTATTGCATTTGTTGAACTCCGTATTTGCTAAAAGCAAGATATCAACTATACATGATCCAATGAGCCCCGTCGCTCCAGTAACAAGAATTACTTTATGATCGGATTCTATTTCAGCCGCTTTTCTTTGGATACTTTTTCTATATAGAACACTATCGAGTACTGACATAATAATCCTCTTTCAATGCATCCAATCTTCTTTTCTAGCATTTAATAATGCCTTGAAGATTTCAATGTCCTCTGTAGTTGTTAACTTTATATTCTTTTCAGACCCCTCTGACATGAATAATCTTCTTCCAAGTTCAATGTACATAGTGCATGACGCAACAGAATTCGTAATACCTTTTTCTAATGCTTCCTTATGGGCTTCAATAATGTCGTTAACAAAAAATGCCTGTGGGGTTTGGGTGATTTTTAGGTAATCCCTTGGAACCTGCTCAGTTGTACTCTGAGAATCATATGTTTTTAGCATAGCGGCTGTGCATGGAACAACTGTAATTGCATTGCCATTTTCTCGACAAACTCTTATGTTGTCAGTTATTACTTCTTCACTAACCATCGGTCTAATTGCATCATGAATTAACACAACATCTCTTGGATCCGAATGACGTTCATAGATATCAAACAAACCATTCCTTATAGAATCTTGACCATTCTTTCCGCCACTTACAATATTTTCTAACTTTGCAATCCCAAATTGTTTAGCATAAGCTAGAAGTGCCCCTTTCCAATCATCAATACATACAATCTCAATAACATCAATCTGAGGATGCTTTTGAAATGCTTCCATTGTGTATACAATTACTGGTTTATCATACACATTGATAAATTGCTTCGGAATATCTTGCCCCATACGTGCACCAACTCCGCCAGCTATAATTAAAGCTATATTATTCCCCATAAACACCATCTCCTCATGTTGTGTTATCACAAAATCGAAATTATTCTTTGATAAATTCTTCAGACTAATTCAATTTCATGATGATCCTCTTTCTCTGCTCTAGATTTTGGTGGCGTCATATAGTCACCATAATAATGCTTAAGAATAGCATCATACGCACTGGGAATATAAAACTCAGAATCCTCAAATGTAGCCAATTCTTTCTTTTCAATCCATTCATACAATAGTATCTCTTTCTTTTTATAATTACCTTGCATTGAGGCTACATATCCTGAATTATCTATGGGATATTTTTTTAATATCTTTTGAATTCTATCCAATAGAGCTAATGTATTCCATCGCTTTCCGATATGTGTCTTGTTTAAGAACCATATTACAGCTTTTTCAATCCATGGTCTGTTGGGCTTCTTTTGATTAACCACTTCATCGAAAAGAGATATCTGCATAAGTGAATACCAGAATTTATAATGATAATAATGTAATAAGCCTCGTCCCTTTCCCTTAGGCATTCCATCTATCGGAAATATGTCAACCCATGTATGTACCTCTATTTTTTTATTCGACCATCCTCTGATTAAATTGGTATTTAAATCGACAACTTGTGCAAATGGAAGGTTCGGCTTATCAGGGTATTTATAGTCTGTATAATATATGACTTTATAACCTTCATTTAACTTATTTCTCGCAAGCTCAATAAATCTTTCATAATCCGTTCTTGGCATCCAAATATCTATGTCATCGTCCCAAGGTATGAATCCTTTATGCCTTACTGCTCCTATTAACGTTCCTCCGCAAAGCATGTACATAATATTATTCTCTTCACATACTCTATGTATTTCCTTCATTATGTTTAAGCAACTATTTTGAACAAGTTCCTTTGGATTACTTTGCTTTCTCATCATAAATCTCCCTCATGCTACCTTCTCTGCTTCTTTAGCTCTTTCAATCAGTACATCCTTGTAGTCATCCGGAAGATCGTTAAAGTAGGCACTGAAGCCCCATACCCTTACAATCAATCCCGGATACTTATCAGGATGAGCTTTCGCATCAATAAGTGTTTTCGAATCCAGAATGTTCATCTGCATCTGAAAGAATCCTTGCTTTATCGCGCCCTTCATAAAAAGGACAAACTTATCAGCACTGTTTTCTATCAAACCCGATGGCATGAAATAATCAACTACATTCCCATTGAAAGCATGACCGCTATAATTCAGCTTGCTTGCAAAGTTCACAACCTCGGTGTAGGGTGCATCCAAGCAGGATATATGAGTTCCATACGGATCACCGAATTTGCGACCTGCCAGGTCTGCTGGTGAACTCTTCGCATCTCGGATGTAGAACGGTGAGCTAAGGCCAAACTTGACTTTGCCGCCAACAGGATTTATATAGTCCTTTACAGCCTTATTACTCACAGCAAGAATTTCATTAACAAGCTTCTCAACCGCTTCCTCGTCGTGTGCATATGAATGATCCAGTGCCCTCAACTCAGTTAACAGGCCTTCTGCGTCCTTAAAGTTCCCCTTCCGTTTCTCGTTCAAATCCATCAAAGAATACTTCTTTTTCTCAAACGCCAGCTTCTTAATATTGAACAATGTGTCTATTGCACTGCCCATTCCGACGCTTGTGACACCGTAATTGCTGTGGATAGCGCCGCCCTCGGATATGTCCTTTCCACTCCCATTGCATCCATCTGTAAGCATCGAAACAAATGGATCGCAAGCCCAGATAAATTGGTTAAGATCTTGACAGAAACTCCGCCATTCTCTTGTCAGCGTCTTCTTATATGCCTCGACTACGTCTTCCCAAGTAGCCAGCGTGTTCAAATCAGCCTCATTTAACGCCTTATCAAGAGGACGATAAAAATCAAATGCTCTTATATTGTTCTGATCAAGACTTTTTCCCGGAATGAATGGCTCCCAGCATGCGGAAACGCAATAATTGTAGGAATCCTCTATACTCATCCCGAACTGAATAAGTTGTGGAATTACCACATCATCATTCGAGAACAGCGGACTGCCCGTTTTTGATTTCAAAGCATCTACAGCAGCGGTGAGCAGTTCATCCGGCATTTTCTGGCTTACTCTAATTAATGTCTTCGGATCCGGCTTCTTAACTTCGGCCTGAGCTTTTAGGAACATATATGTTAAATCATTGAAGAAATAGCTGCCATCAGCTTCAACACCAGCAAGGATCACAATTTGTCCTATGTCACCGAGGAGAGAGGAGCTTTTATACACATACCAGTTGCTAAGTGTGTTCATGAAGTCCTTGACCATCTGGTAGGCTTCTTCTTTAGTAACAACGCCAGCAGCAAGGTCAGTTTCATAAAGTGATCCGAGAATCTTATCAAGCCTTCCAAGACCGTTCAGACCGTGTCTTGTTTGCCACATGTACTGGTTAAAGAACAGAATACGCTGTAGACCCTCGTGGAGATGTTTGGCAGGCTGCTCAAGAAGAACATCCATCTCTTCAACTATCCTAGTCTTCTGCTCCTCATCTGAGCACTTAACTAATACCGTCTCTCTGACGCGATCTCTAAGCGTGGAGATTGCAGCCTTTATATTCTTAGCTCTTTCTCCGTACTTTCCACCGACAGCAATGGCCTTGTCAGCCACATCGTAGAATGAACCGTTCACAAGGCGGTCATAGTCAATGGAGAAGTTACTGAGAACATTACCTCTGACAGCAATCGTTTTGTTTTCATCAATCCAGTAAAAGAATGAGGATTCCGGAAGAATATCAAGCTCTATCTTCTCCATCAGTGCGGCTATATCTGATGAGACATCCCTTGGTCCCTTCCCTTTAACTACTCTAAGTTTTGTAATTACAGGAATAGACCTTTTAATATACCCAGTTTTTCCATACTGTAAGTATTTAGCCGTAAATGGAATGATATAGTTAATGTGCCATAAGTCATTTTTAATTTTCGTTTTCAGACTCACGGTTTTGTCCTCCGTACATTTTAAAGACTGTTGTAGTAAGCAACAAACTTCTTCTTCATCACATCTGTGTTGTAAATCTCCAGAACATCCTGGTATGCTCTTTCAGGCAAGGCAGTCGGAAACTCCTTCATCGCATCTCTGATTCTTTTCGCAAATTCCTCAGCTGTCTCGCACACATAGCCATTCACGCCATCCTTGATTACACTCTTATTGCCCATCACATTAGAAACTAGCACCAACTTCTTTATGTACATGTTTTCAATGAGGCTCATCGCGATGGCTTCTCCTAAACTACAGAGAATAAAAGCATCCGCGCCTTTAGCCATCGCAAGAGCCTCTTTGCGTGCCTTCCAACCAGTAACCTCAACATCCGTCAACTCTTTCTCCAGTTCGCCGTTACCGATCCAAACAAACCGGGCTTCCGGCACAAGCTGTGCGATACGGTTAAATAGAGCCGGCTGTTTCTGCACACACGCACGTCCTAAAGTGAACACTGTAAACTTATCATTCCTTACAGGTTCAATTCCGTCTAAAGCCTCTCCGAGATCCTTTAGGTTAACACCAGTCTCTATATATGCCGTCTTTTTGCAAAGCGTCTTTGCAACTTCATCCTCGGATTCACAGCAAGTAAGCGTGATGCAGTTTCGCTTTCCCAGGATCTGTTCCATCAGCTTATACATCTTGCTCTTTAGACCAGATCCCATAAGAATGTGTGCATATCCATGAGGTGTGTAAAGAACTGTGTTATTCTTCCCTTTGAATGCAAGTCTTCCCATTCCACCTGCTATAGAACTATGAAGATGAATGATATCAGGCTTCACCTGCTCTTCAATCTGTCTCAGTTCCCTGATTACCTTAATATCATTAGAAATATTGGTTAACCCCTTCAATCCAAAGTGCTTTACTTCTATAAGATGAACACGCGGATCAAGGAATTCTTTATAGTTCTTTGGTGTCTGAGGTCTGAGTGAATATGCCAAATAAACATCAAAATCATCAGCCATATCATTGCAAAGCTGAGATACGTAAGTGAACACACCGCCACCGAAGGCTTCACATACCATTAAAATCTTTTTCATTCTTGTTATTTCCCCTTCAGCTATTTAAGAATTTCAGCTTTCTCCAGTGCCGCCGCTATAACCTGATCCATGTCGTAATACTTATAGCTTCCCAGCCTGCCGCCGAACACAACCTTATCCTCCGCCTCAGCCAGTTCCTGATAACGGGAGAGCAAAGCACTGTTCTTCTCATCATTCACCGGATAGTACGGCTCATCCCCAGGCTTCCATTCGCTACTATACTCACGGCTAATCACCGTCTTATCCCCATATTCAGCCCTATGCTTCTCTTGCTCCGCCGGACTGATCTGCTCAAACCACTTATGCTCGATTATTCTCGTCCACGGAGTCTCTCTATCTGTGTAATTCACAGCTGCGTTACCCTGGAAGTTCGCTGTGTTCAATGTCTCGGTTTCGAAGCGGACACTGCGATACTCCAACGTACCGAGTGAGAAGTTGAAGTACGCATCGATGGGGCCTGTGTAGATGATCTTATCTGCCAGGTTGTCCAGCTCTTCCTTGTGTTCAAGGTAGTCACAGTTGAGTTTAACTTCTATCCCATCCAGCATATTAGAGACGAGGGAAGTATAACCACCAACCGGTATCCCTTGGTACAGCGCGTTGAAGTAGTTATTATCGAATGTGAGTCTCACCGGCAGACGCTTTATGATGAAGGCTGGGAGGTCTTTGCATTCCCGTCCCCATTGCTTCTCTGTGTAGCCCTTGATTAATTTTTCGTAGATATCACGGCCGACTAAGCTGATAGCCTGCTCTTCAAGATTTCTTGGCTCACCTGTGATCTCAGCTTTCTGTTTGTTTATGATCTCCTGCGCTTCTGAAGGTGTGACCACGCCCCACATCTTATTAAAGGTGTACATGTTAAAAGGCAAGGAGTAGAGTTCACCTTTATAGTTGGCCACAGGAGAGTTGGTGAAACGATTGAATGTCGCAAAACGCTGTACATAGTTCCACACAGTAGAGTCATTGGTATGGAAGATATGAGCACCATAGATATGTACATTGATGCCCTCAACTGGCTCCGTGTATACGTTGCCAGCGATATGCGGACGCTTATCGATAACCAAGACCGTTTTTCCAGCATCCGTCAGCTCACGAGCTACAGTAGCACCATATAGTCCTGCTCCAACGATTAAATAGTCGTACATTTTTCTTTTACTTCTCCTATGGTTTTATTATCAGTGCATTTAACGAGCCGAAGGCTCGCATATCATGGTTGCTTATCAATCCACTGTTCCCGGACTGCTTCTCAACCCTCAAGTGATCATCCTCTACCAGCTAACTTACCAAACCATGTCTGACATTCCACGAAGCAATTCTTCGTTATTACCCACAATATACTCAAAAGAATGCTGCCATATCATGTTATTTAACCTATCTATTTCACTTTTCTTATCTATCGACTTTTCGCCCTTAGAGCCATTGATTATCACTCCAACTTCAGGGCTCAGTGGATACCATAATACAAATTCATTTGGAGCTTTCTTTCCAACCTCAGCCTTCATGTTAATAACAGGTTGATCAGACGTAATAAAGGGCAAGCTTGTTTCGTTCCTTATAATCTGTATATCAGCCTTTGCCAAACCTGCAGAACATTTTGTCTGAATAATCCACACAAAATGCGGTAATATATGTTCTGGATCAACATTGGCTGGGTTAAATTTAATTTCTGCCTCGCCATCATTCTTATTTCTATATTCTTTAGATAGGCTCACCATATTCTGAATATTGTCTGTAATCTGCCTTCGCATACCTGCGGTTCTAAAATACTGAATACAGATGAAATTTAGAAAATCAGCTTTCTCGGTTGGCAATTCATTCCCTGATACTGTATGATCTTTAGCGTAGTAAAACCCTATGTCCCCAGCTATTAGCATATCAATCCATTTCTTACCATCAGCTTCGTAATCAGAGAGAAAATCTTCTTCGCTATTTACCATTTGCTCCTTGATAAGACCATCAAGTTTCTTAAACTCCTGCTGAATCTCTATGTTTAGAGGATGCCCATCTGGAATCGGGTTAATAGCCTTTAATGCCTCTACAATATCTTGATTTGTATATGGCAAAAGGTACGCTTTTATATGTTCTCGCATCTCACTTTTATCAGCATTATTGAGATGCATAACAGTCATGAGCAACTCTAAAAACTCTTTTTCATCATTATTCAATTCCTGAATCTTGTATATCTGATGCTCATGAAGAATATTGACCGTCGTTGTATTAAAAATCTTACGTTCAGATTTTTTGAAAACACAAACCTGCTTTTTATCGTTATACCAGTTCTTCAAATATGCTTGAAAAACATAGTGTTGTTTATTCTTTAATTCTGCCATTCGTTATTCTTTGATTCGCTCGTGGGCTTTATTATTAAACATCTGGATCTAAAGCTCTGCGGCTCGGTGCTTCGCACAAGGGAGCTTCCGATGCCTATGCTTTCTCCTGAGCCTTCCTCGGTATACACCCAACAACCATCAGCCCGATCGCTGCTATAATCACTACCCACTTATAATTCAATGCACTTCTGATCCAACCGCCGACTTGTGGTATACTCAGTAGCTCTTTACCAATGTAATTAGATGCGTTTACCACACTCTCGCCATCATCATCCAGAGACTTAACTATCAGCTCCTGGTTCTCACCCGCATCTGTGGAAACAACCTTATGCATCGCCTCCACTTTACCCAACACATACGCTACGTTATCTCCAACATCTATATCACCGAGGGCTGTGTGGGTACTGAGCAAAACTAAGCTGTTCTTCGGTACCTCCGAATGCATGCTCTCACTAATCATCACAAATGGGTGGATGCCAGCCATGACCGCGATTAGGCTTATAATTCCTAAAGCAATCAGTACAACACATAAAACTGTGTACATATTAGATAAGGTACTTCTAACTCTCATCATGTTTGTATTCTTCTTATCCTTGTCATCCTTCTCATCCTTGGTTCCCAAACCGGGTTCTCGTTAAACCACAGTGAGTTCTTAAACTCAATCCTGCCATTCCTGCATATGGCGGTTAAACTACCCTGAGTGGCGGCACTCCGTGCCGATAACTACACTATTTACTCCCCAACAGCCGTTACAGTTGCAGTCCATATATCACCTATCTCCGCATCCTCAAACCCATCCGTCTGAATGGCGTATGCAACAACTCTCAGCTCACCGCTGAAGTCGGTTAACTCATCGAAATCGTAGAACCTTGCTTCACTCACCATCTCTGGTGTGTCCATTCCAGATTCTAACGCCTTACCTGTTCCATCAACCACAAACTGGTAAACGGCAGAAGCATATCCTTCGGAGCTTTGGTTCTCAATATTCATCCAGTTACCGGTAGGTGATATGCTTAGGATCGGGCGATTGTTTATCTCCGTGATCATGGTTTTCACAAACACATAGCAGTCCTTAGAACCCGCCATAATTACTGTTTTCAAATGACTGTATCTCCCTTTGTGGTTAATCACACTGTAATCAAATCTATATTATTCACCTGCTCTGATGAGGGTAATAAATCTTATCTGTCCTCATCAATAGCCTCAGTGAATCCTCAAAATCTCCAAAATCTACTTTTTTAGAAGGTATTGTATTTCCCTCATCTGATCTCCTTGAAAATGAGAAGAACCTTAAGGAAGGCGACGTAACATTATTTTGGTGTATAATCATCTACCGGAAACATCCTGTCATAGTGAAGAATGAAAGTAAATCGATGAAAGATTACACCAAAACACTTGAAGCAATCGCCAGCTCTGTCAAGCAGGATATGAACGAAGGAAATGATAACATGCAGACATTATCGTGTATCTAGACGGCTATTTAAGAATCTTGTAATATTTTTACTTTTTCACTTCAACAGCTTCACCATTCAGGTTGTACATTTTTTCTGTTGCTTTTCCGTCAGAACCATACTCTATAAGCCTTAATGAAAAGCCATCTTTATTATTGACCGGCTCTCCGTTCAGTCCGTAGAATTCCTCCCGTGTCACTCTCTTTTTATCATCAAATTCTCTGCGGAGCTCAAAGTATCCCGGCACTGTCAGCACAGGTTTACCCTCCAGATCATAGAACTTAAGGATTACAGGGTTTCCATCCTCGTCAAATTCCCGGCTGAGTGCGGCATAACCGTTCGGCACCATGATCTTTTTGTCGTCTGTTCCGTAGTACTCCTCATAGATTACCTGTTTCTTTTCGTCAAAAGTCCTTCGGATCCCGGCGAAGCCGTTATTTATTATCACCGAATTGCCGCTGACATCAAAGTATCTCTGGAATACTATGTTTCCGGAGTCATCAAGCTCCCTTGTATCTGAGGCCTGTCCGTCGGCAAGGGCAATGGGCTCATCTTCAGTGCCAAAATAGCTCTCTCCGATAACCTGCTTTTTCTTATTGAAACGCCGGTCTATCCTTGAGTAACCGGAATTGATGATAACCCTGTTTCCACTTACATCGTAAAACCTCCGCATTACAAGGTTTCCGTCCCTGTCATAGGCTCTCTCATCTGATGCCTGACCGCTTGAAAGAGCCACGCTCTTTCCGTCTGCATCATAGTAGCTTTCTGAAATTATCTGCCCCTGCTCATTGTAATCCCTGTGTATCTCTGCATATCCGGGCCTTATGCTGACACTCTTCCCGTCAGTCCCGAAGTATCTGATAATACAAGGTTTACTGTATCTGTCATATTCTGTCTCTACCACTGCCTGTCCGTCAGGAAGAGCAACCGGCTTTTCATCTTCCCCGTAGTATTCTTCCCTGATCACCTGCCCTAAAGTGTTATAATCCTGCCTGATCTCAGCATAGCCTCTATCTATTACCTTCCTTTTCCCGTCTGCCCCGTAGAAGATCCTGAAAATCAGTTTCCCGTTCCTGTCATAGGCTCTTTTATCTGAAGCCTGCCCGGAGGCCAGTTCCACCGGCTTATCATCAGTATCAAAATAGCTCTCCCCCGTGATACGCCCAAGTGCATCATAAGTCCTCCTGATAAGGGCATATCCATTATTGATCATCATTGGCTTTCCATCGACACCGTAATAGCTCTCTTCCCTCACATTATCATTCTCATCATATTCCCTTCGGATCCCGGCATAACCCGAGTTTGTGAGGATCAGATCTCCATCTGTATTATAAAAAAACTCGGCGGTTACATTGTCATTTTCATCATATTCCCGTGTAAGGGAAGCAAATCCCTTCTCTGCTATTACATGCCTGCCGTCTATTCCCCGGTACTCCTCCCGTATCACGCGGTCTTCCTCATCATATTCCCGGATAACCTCTGCATATCCCTGAGAGATTAATATCGGCTTTCCGTCGGTATCAAAGAATTTTCTGTCAAGGACATTTCCACTGTGATCCACGGTCATTTTTTCGGAAGCCTGCCCGTCCCTCAGGGCAATGGGCTTTCCATCCGTCCCGTAATAGCTTACTGCAGTCACATGGTGAAGGTTATCATATTCATTATGTATCTCGGCATATCCTTTATTGGTTATCACAGGATTATTGTCAATCCCGTAGTATCTGATGACCGTGACGTTTCTTTGGTCATCATACTCATACTCTGCGGCAGACTCCCCGCTGCCTGCGGTTATACGCTTTCCCTCCGTATCATAATATTCCCTCCGGATGACCTGATAGATATCATTATAGTAATTATGGATATCCATATCCGGTTTAGCAGTATACGAAAGAGACCTTAATGAAACCCCGGCATCCTCAGGTAATATCTCATATCCCAGCTCCCTTACACCATTCCTGAGATCCATTATTGTCTCTGTTTCTGCTATATCCTCGTCATTAAAGGTCTCTGTGCCGACATCCACGGTAGCGACTGCTTTTTCTTCATCTGTATTTATCAGATTTAGCGTAACGGCTTTTTGAGCCGTGCCCGATGCAAGCTCTGCTCTGACACTATATTTTCCGGGAAGAATGGTTGTGCTTTTCAGCTGACCGTTATCAACAGGGATAGTTCTCTCCCCGCTGTAATAGCCTGTTACATGATAGGCATTCTCCGTTAATGCCTCTATGACTCCCCTGTCATTACTGTAGACACCGGTATAAGGAGAAATCTGCGCATACATATATCCCCTCTTTATAGCGCAATTGGACTCTACTCTGCTGTCAAAGAGCATCGTCCCACGTTTGTATCTCGCCATATCCTCATCCGTCCATACAGAGTAAGAAAAGCCGTCATATTCATTCAGATATGGATACGGATAGTCATTCATATACACAGGGAATGTCCTATTTTCCATTATGAGCTTTATTGCAGTCCTGTCCGCTTCAAGCCGTTCTTTATATACGTTCTTTTTTATGCTCACAAATGCCGCTGCCGCTGTTGTGAGAACCAGCATTGTGCAAACACCTGCTATCATTACATACGTTTTTTTTGCTTTATAACTATATATTCCTGCTCCCACTGCTGACAGAAATATTATGATGAAAACCAGAGCTGTGATCAGTCCCGGCAGACTGTTTTTGGCATCCAGAATATCTACTGCTGTCCTGAAAATAGAAAGAAACACCGGGGATACGGCAATAAAGAGTGCTCCTCCTGTCAAAGCAGTAATGAAACGGGCATCCATAAATAATTTCCGGATGTTGATGGTTTCAGGATTTTTATCTTTGCTCTCCTCTTGAGGGAAACTACAGAAAGCCATTACAATAAACGGGTCATAGATGATCTCCGCCAAGTGGTGTTCTTCAAAGGAGTGCACCGCTATCACTGCCATGATAAGGAGCATCCGCCGTGCATCAAGCTTTATTACTCTGATCATCACAAATATCCACATGATGAGAAGGACTATCCCGGTGATTATCCCAAAACGCACCAAAATATTAATATATGAGCTGTCCAGAAAATTATATTTTTCAGTACTGTGAACGTATCCTCCACCGAATCCGGTCATCTCAAAGTCGCTGCCAAAAAGCTTTATACCGTATTCCTTAAGAGCCTTCCAACTGTACTTGAGGCGGTAGTCGATTTTTTTATCAATTATGTAAAATAACGGATTTCCTTTCCCGTACATTACGGACAGGAAATATATGGTAAAAGCTCCCAATGGCACCGAGAGTAATGCCAGCAGATCGGCTATCCTTTTGACCGGCTTCAGCAGTCCTCTTTTTTCAATTATGTTTTTCTCAAATATCCTGTATAAGATCGCCAGAAAAAAGAGCAAGGTGCAGACCAGACAGCATTTACTGTCGCAATATCCCTTGGTAAATAATAGACTAAGAATAGCAATAAGGAGCATTGCCGTATCAGGTAGTGCATCAAATGCTCCCCATGTGATCATTAAAAAGAAAAGTACCCAGGTTGCAGAATCTGTTGGAAAGATTACTCCCATAGACCCTCTCATTTTGAGTCTGATCCCGCCTGCGTAGTATACCAGATTCTCTGTGGCTCCAAGGAAGGCGGATGAAAAGGTCAGGAGAATTACTCCTCCTATGGCATATACCCATTGCCTTATTAGCCTCCGGTAATGTATGCCAATACCTCCCGCTGCAACAAGGATCACGATCGTGAGATTACTAAATCTGTTGAAGCCCTGCCTGTTTGCCAAGAGTATCACACCGTAAATAATAACCAGCAAAACTGCCCAAGCCACCCGTCTAATATCCCGTAAATGGGTAAGCCACTGCAGCGCCATCACCATTCCCATCCCGACGCACAGCAGTATCATCGATCCTTTGAACTGCAAAGGTAGGTTCAGGGTAGTGTTTCTCAATCCGAGAAATACAAGGCATATTGAGAATCCCACAATATAGATTCTCTCCGACAATTCTACTGCTCCCGATGGCAGCATTTTTTCGATTTTTCCGATAATCATTTCCATAAAATCATAAACTGCTCAAAGAATCTTTCCTTCCTGCTTCTTTATCAAGGAAACCAAGCTTATATCTATCTTTTGTTATATTTTTCTTTGGCGTTTGAATCATACAATATACTTCAATCTAAGATTAGTTATTCCAAATCCCGCGCATTCAAAAGCTAATAACCTTAATTGGGGTATCGGTTCGTTGCTTCAGTTTGTAATAATATCGGAGATACTTCTTTAGCCTGTCAGAAGTGTAAGATCTCCCTTGTCATCTTTTGCCGCCCAGTCGAGTGGAACTCTTTCCCCGTCACTTGCAAGTAGTTCCCAAATAATGGGACTATCCTTTGTTATAAATCCTGTAATCTCATTTGACTTTTTTACTTCATATACTTTCCCGTAATATTTAACCCAGGAATGATGTATAAGACGTTTATTATTTTTATCAAGGTAACAAGTTGACTCGTAAACTATCCTTCTGCTGAACTTAATATTCTCATAGTAGAGATAAGCACAAACTTCGTAACCTATATAAATCAGTTGTAAAACCAACAACCGTACATCGAAGTTAAAATCCTTATTATATATAGATTCGACAGATAGAATAACAAGAGAAAAAGAACAGACAATTTCAAAAACATCCTGTAATGTATATGCTATGGATAAATATTTAATTATTATGATATCACTATTTGGGCTACCTATTATCCATACGACTATACATTTTATAATGACCATCTTAAAAATCAAGAAGAACAATATCAAACAAAATGCATTGCATCCTAAAAGACTATATACTTGATTATTTAATAAACAAAAATCATATGATGGAAACGATATGCCCAGAATCTGTTTCTGACAAAGGTAGCCTGAAGTAAGAATAACGGCAGATGCAATCCAAATAACATGATTAACTATATAAAACAAATTATATTTCTTTATGTAATCAAATGCTCTGTCTATCGATTTTTCTAGCAATTTATTTATCATTCTTTATTCAGATTCTCACCTTTGTCTTAATAATGTCCCGTTTCATGCTTAGCAGCGACTGCATTCATCCTTTGGGCAGCTCCTTCATCTTACCATCACCGCTCTCCCCTCCGGGGTGAATCTTTCCACCTCCTCCTTCGTCAGCTCAAGCCACCGCGTAAGTCTTTAGCAGTCATCTTCCCGCTTCTGAACTCTGCAAGAAACCTATCGAAGAAACTCTCATCATTTGAGGCCGTTACAATATCATCAGTCCTTCCGCTTGATGCCAAAAATGCCATCAACCCGGCCGTATCTTTCTTAACCTTTCTTTCCACTGCTGCATCATGATTCTTCATAGCTGTCTCTTCATCAAATAATGCTAACATGGTATCAATGACCTCCTCTGGTCTATAGATCTGTGTGTATGTTTCAATAAACCGTTCCATGTGTAAATGTTAAATTCAATCCCCTATACTGTTTTTCTTCTTTGGACTGTGTATAATATATCATGTTTCTTCAACCTGTTTATCTGTGCTTTTCTCCATTCCTCCAACGGATTGTATTTAACTATTTCTTCTTCCGAAAAATACATGTCACGAAAACTATCTGAGCCGTACTTATTCCGTTTATCATAATAGCTATCAATCACCTTTTTTAGCTTTGCCTCACTCAGAGCATCTTCAGTGTCTAGGTATTCTGATAATCCGTCAAAATACTCTATCTGAATCTTTCTGTCTGTTTGAAGATAGCTGATTTCATATATTACAGTTTCCCGAGGATTGATATTGTCAATCGGTATTTTTCGTCCACGGAGCACATCCCAAGGGCGACCATTCTCACTATCTAATTGTCCAATCTCAAGGATTTTCACGCCATGCTTGTTGATTCCTATTATCAAATAAGGGTGATAGATTTCAGATAAATCATCTGTTTGTCCAAACGGAAGTTTTAGCCATATTACCTGACCAGGTTTCATTTTCACTTTATTTCCATCCTATCCATATAGAAAATAGCTGCCTCGTATCTATCTTTGTAGTCTTCTATATAAGCTAGTGAATTCATTCTCTGATCTTCTTTTCTATTATGGTACATATGCTTCTCTTCCCAGGCAGGATCTTCATGATCAATTTCTATCAATTCATCTATAGGAGCATCTTTTAACATGATAAACACCTTATGTAGAAACTGCTTGGTCATTTCATCAATGCAAAAAGTTGTGTTATCATTTGTTCCAATAAGAAAAGCATAGTTTTCCTGAATATCAGGAATAACGCCGCCATTATCATAGGCATAGAAATCAGCATCTATTAGCTTTTCGCCGGTTCTTCCAATATAAATATTCTGCGACATATGTAAAATCTTATTTAAGCGAGCATTCCCTTCATAAAACTCACGTCCATTCATTTTTATAAGTTTTTTTGTAAAATACTCTTTTTCTTTATCGAGCGAAATAACATAACGTGCTGCATCCCTTGCATTTACCATCTTATTATCCTCGTATAATAGTTTTTGTAAGGTTAACACAACTATCAGGGCGTTTAGGTAGACAAGAAGCCAAAGAACAAAGATTATTTACTTGTCTACCTAAACGGGATGATAGCCGTGTAATCTCCACTTTTGATTAATAACTCGCTTTTCAAAAATGCTTTCCACTTGTCATTCTGAGGGCGAAGCCCGAAGAATCTTTAGTAGCTCAACTCTGCGGGTGGACGATGAAGTTGCCGATGACGGGCACGCTGCTTTCCTCGCAGATGGATATATTCCTCTTTATGCTTTCGGGAAGGCTCTTCTTGGTGGTGAGCATAAGCACTGCACCCTTTGTCTCCCGGAGTGCCTTTATATCTTCTGCGGACACGGATGGATTCCCGGCTATGACGTTTAGTCCCCTGTCCTTCAGGGCGTCAAGGCATCTCCCGCCTATGTCCTTTGAGTATTCATCGGCGGCATCGGCTATAAGGGTGATAGTGTATATATTCTTATTCTCTGTGATCTTTCGTATTCTTTCTGAAATGATGGACACGGCCTCACTCTCATCAAGCTGCATCACGCCGTGGAATTCTACCCGGTTGGCTATATCATGGATCAGTCTGAATGCGGCTGCCTTTGCCTTTGGCGGCTGTGATATCATTCCGAGACTGTCGGCTCTTGTGAGGCGTTTCGCATCATCTGCGGTTTTTATGGCAGGGATCATAAGGTAGCTAATAAGGAGGCATACGCATGCCAGAATAAATCCCGCACCGAAGCCGATAGCCATCCACTTTTTCCAGTGCACATGATCCATCACCTCTTCCTTTTTCTCTATCAGATACTTAAAGAGCGCGGTCTCATCCTCATCCAGGGACTTCTCAGCCTCTGTCTGGAAGGCATAATAGGAGGATACCATATTGGCGCCGGTTTCTATCATAGACTGCTGGTAGTCAAAAAGCCCCTGATCTACCCTCTCGGTATAAGAATTCGTAAGCTCCTTTACTTCCAGCTGGACTCCGGCATCCTTAAGCTTCTGGTAGTGTGTCATAATGGCGTCATCCGCGATAGCAGTGAGCTTTTCACAAATATCCTTTCTGTCATAGATGACCCTGAGCGTAAGTATGCCGTTATAGTCCTTTGATATACTTCCGTTTATCACATCCCCGACCTTATCGGTATCTATATCATAGGCATCCTGCTGGGTGGTATTTGATACACTTACCAGCTCTCCCACATATCTGGGATCGGCATCCGAGCCAATTACTTCCGCCATCCTTTTATAATCATCGAGGTCAAGTGCCGCCTCTGAAAAGGACAGGAGAACCTGCTGCGCATCCGTCTTGATAAGATACTCTCTCGTGCTTACGGATACATTGGAAGAATCCAGCTTCATTCTGATACTGCTGCCTATATACAGCTGGTTACTGCTTATTCGCTCCTTATAAGTGAGATACCTGTTGAAAAACTGGTTGACCGTCTCAATCTGCTCGTCGGTCAGATCCTCTGTCATGGATTGGTAGGTCTCATCCTGATACTTATTATTTAAGCCCTGCCAGTCCCTGTAGGACATAAATCCTCCCACCAGGATCATTAGGATTATCGAGACTATGATTATCTTCTTCCAGCGGTGCAGGAGAAATGCCGCCATATCTCCAAGGTCTATAACCGCTTCGTCTTCTTCGAGGTATAGTTCTTTTTCCATTTTTTGTTGTGTTTTCCTTTCGTTGTGGTAAGATCCTTCGCTTCGCTCAGGATGACAAAAACCGTAAGATCCTTCGCTTCGCTCAGGATGACAGACATAGCTTCGCCATCGCACCTGCACCCCTTTTTTCGGAGCTGCACGTCCAATGGCCTGTATTAACGCTATGTCACGGATCCTCACCTGCCGCGTACCTGCCGACGTCCAGGGGTTTTGAAACCGGTCGTATCAGCCTGCGGATCGGTTGCCCGCCGCACGGGCTGTTCTATAAGAATGACATTATATTATATCATTTTATTTATCTGCTGAAAAGTTCTTCGTAGCGGTCGGCGATGTACTGCCAGCTGTATGCCTCCCTTATCCTTTCCTTTGCGCGCTCCGAGTACTTCTCCACCCGTTCCTCGGGAAGCTCCTCCGCTCTGTCGATAAGAGCTGAGAGATTTCCGCTTTCCTTGGTCCAGTAGAGGGCTCCGTCCTCACCGCATTCATGGTTAAATCCCACATCGAGGAGGAGATTAAGCTTGGTGCTTCCCAGGGCTTCTAGGAGACTGGGGTTGGTGCCGCCTACGGAATGACCGTGAAGATATCCATAGGCTTCCTCCCTTATCTTCTTCAAGAGCTCCTGGTCATAGACCGTTCCCACAAAGTTTATGCGTCTGTCCCTGCTGAAATGCAGTGCATCCTCCAGCTCATCCAGGTATTTCTTATTGATATTCGTGATGATGACGAGATCCCTTTCACTCCCGCACTTCATGTATTCACCGATCATGGTCTCGAAGCTGTTGTCCGAGACGAAGCGTCCGACGATCAGCCAGTAGGAGTCCTTTATCCCGTGTTCCCTGCACCACTCGTTGTATTTAGCCTCTGCAGATGGAGGACTTTCCTCAAATTCCGCCCCGTAGGCGATATAGGTGGTTTCAGGCCTGTGGTCATAGTAGGTTGCGTTTACATAAGTTTCTATATTCTTACTGTCACACACCACCATATCAGCATGTTTTATCATCAGGCTTTCGGAGTACTTCCAATATTTCCTGACCATGGGGCTCCACACGGATCTTCTCCATTCATGCCCGTCCGGGTTTACATAATACAGACCTCCCATACTGTGGATCATATCCGCTATTATTTTTATAAAGGGTCCTATCCTGCAGGTAAGGACATAGAGGACCGGCTTTTCCGTCCTGTATTTCTTGAAGTATCTGATGCAGTATACCGCAGCCATAAGGTCGTAGAGAATAGCCTGCCCCGCTCCTATCTGCGGCACCTTTATCTTGAAGCAGAGGGCATTATGATACCTGAATTCGCTGTCGCTTATTCTGACCGTCCCTTTGAGCTGTGTCTCATCCATAGCCCCCTGGCCGTTTGCCTTGCAGGCGACGATATAGCGGATATTCTTATTGGCGGCGTGGTATTCGGTGAGCTTGTCGACAAAGGTTTCAAAGCCTCCGTAGTTCCTGAAGCCCTTGGCTCCTATGATCCCCACCACGGTTTCACCCTTTCCCCGGACCGCTTCATCCGGGAGTATCTCACGCCTTGAATATCCTGACCTCAAACATTCCGAGATAATGAGCCCGTACACTATCCAGACCACGGGATCGTCAAAGCGCCCTCCGGTAAACTGGAAAACAGTGATATAGATCAGTAATCCGAAGGACAACGCACCTCCGTACAGAAGGCACCGGGCGAATAAAAGAAATACTATAAAGCTTACAAATACGGCTCCGAGTACACCTCCCTCTATCATAAGGTGAAGGTAGGCATTTATGATATCTCCCTTTGTGCCCACGACATGACCGTATTTATCCTCTGCAAGCTGTCCGATCCCGACACCCCTTCCCCCGGTGGCATCCATGGTATCAAAAAGCTGTAATAAAGGCCGCTGAACGGTGAAGTTCATTCCCTTATCGGTTCCATTGAGGATTGACATTCCCCTGTATCCAAAGGAGAGTGAGAGCATTATCATCAGCACAATGGCCGCAATGGAGACTATGGCTATGAAAAACCATATGAGCTTTCCCTTTGAGTCATACAGTATCTTTTCGCGGTTTCCGGATACATAGATCATAAGCATTATGACCACGGCCGCTATCATGGTGATGATCCCGCTTATCCCGTTTGAGAGGAGCATATCTATAAGGCAGATAGCTGCGCCCGCAAATGTTTTCCAGGAGAATTTCTCCGATATCAGGTGATAGATAAATATTACGAGAAGTATTCCGCAGATAAAGGAGAGATATGATGGTTCCCTGTACAGAAGCTTTAATCTGCTGACCGTGACCTCCGCACTGTACACTCTCTGCTCCCAGAGCCCTGATGCGGGGAAGGCAAAGGCGAATACCGTTTCGATCCCCTGACACAGAGCCACCGTGAATGCAAGCTTCGGAAGCTTCCGGCTTTTGTAGTTTTCCGCCACATATACTGCAAGGGTAATATTCAGGATAAGCCGGAAAAGGAACATCCAGGCTTCGCTTCCAAAGGCAGTGCCTGTTACAAACTGAACGGCGGCGGTATAGACGGCTCCCAGAAATGAGAGTATGATGATGCTCTTCAGAGCCCTGCTCCTACGCACCAGATATACCGCCAGCACTGCAACGGAAAAGATCTCCAGGGGACTGAAGACATTCATGATCCTTATACAGTTATTAAAAACTATCAGAAGACCGAGTATATATTCCATGACGATTTATCTTTTCTGTTCGGGGCTACTCCTGCCGCCGCAGTCATACCTTCTTCGTGATCTCGAGGCCCAGGGTGATACAGCGTTTCTCTCCGAGGAAATCCAGGGCGATCGTGGCGCTCTTCCTGTGCCTGTCTATACGCACGATGTCCCCGGTGAAATTTTTTAAGGGTCCCTGAAGTATCATCAGCTTCCCTTCCTCCATTATCCCTACGGATTGCCTTGCGTTGTGATCGCTTCCCCCGAGGATACTGATGACCTCATCCTCCTCCTCCGTCACGTGGAGCAGCTCCTCATTCACCCTCAGGAGCTTCGAAAGAATAGGGATCGTTTTCAACCTGAAAAAAAGACCCACCGGATCACCGGTCCTGAAAAACACATACCCGGGAAACATGGCGGTCCTTACGGTCTTTTCTGTCCCTTTGTATTTCTTCGTCCTCTCCACCGTCGGAACAAAGGCTTCCTCATCATCCCGGCATATGCTCATCCCGCATCTATCGAGAAGCCTCTGCTCGTCCCCGGCAAGTGTTTGAAGTACATATAAATGCATCACATAATGATACCATATGTCGGGGATTATGTCACCTTAAGAATCTTCTAAAGATTCTTCGGGCTTCGCCCTCAGAATGTACAACTGTGTTCCCAAAAAACCACAAATCTCTTCGCCATTTTGCCGCAAAATTCTTCGCCAAAAAACCACAAATCTCTTCGACGAATATTGAAAAAACCAGTAAAATACATATAATAGAGCATAGATACATTGATGCAGGCCGGAGGTAAAGATGAACTATATAAAACGAATCTGTGATACTGAATTACAGGACAAATTGGACGCTTTTGGAGCTGTGCATATCACAGGACCTAAATGGTGCGGAAAAACAACCACAGCCAAGCAGTTTGCAAAAAGCTTTATCGAAATGCAGGATCCGGATATGAGAGATTCTTATATACATACTGCACAGATTAAGCCCTCCAATCTACTTTCCGGCGAGAATCCGAGACTAATCGATGAATGGCAGATAGCACCGAATTTATGGGATGCCGTAAGAGTTTCCGTTGATAAGAGAAACGAATCCGGGCTATATATTCTTACAGGATCGAATTCTATTGATAAAACAGCAATCATGCACACGGGAACAGGCAGGATAGATACACTCCGGATGTATCCTATGAGTCTTTATGAATCCGGTGAATCCAACGGAAAAATTTCATTATCAGATTTATTCAAAAATAAAGAACTTCCTGATGATTGTATGTCTGATTTAACTATTGACGGAATTATTATGGCTGCTTGCCGTGGCGGGTGGCCATCTATTATGAACAAAAAAACTGATAAGGCAAAACTTATGGTTTCCGGCAGTTATTTTGACAGCTTGTGCAGAGATGATATCAGCAATGTGGATAACGTAAAAAGGGACGAGCAAGGAACACGATTGTTACTCAGATCCTACGCTCGAAATATATCAACATTTGCATCAAATCGAACAATACTTCGTGATATCAATGCAAATTTCCCTATGAGTGAAACTACTTTTTATGATTATATTAAGACTCTGCAAAAACTATATGTGATCAGAGATGTAGAAGCCTGGTGTCCCCAAATCAGATCGAAAACAGCGATTCAGTCCTCGGATAAAAAGGAATTCGTAGATCCTTCAATTGCTGTTGCTGCACTTGGAGTTGCCCCGGAGTACTTTAATACAGACCTTAAAGCATTTGGATTTATCTTTGAAACCTTATGCATAAGGGATCTACGAGTGTACTCTTCATCTATGGGAGGAGCAGTTTCGTATTACCATGATAGATATGGGCTGGAAGCAGATGCTGTGCTTCACCTGAGAGATGGCAGGTATGCCTTAATAGAAATAAAGCTTGGAAGCAATGAGATTGAAGAAGGAGCTGCGCATCTTAATGAAATTGAAAGATTAATAGCAGGATACAATATTAACGAAAAGCAGGCTCCGCTAAGATTGCCTGATTTAAAAATTGTTCTAACCGGAACACCATTTGGTTATAAACGTGAAGACGGCGTATATGTTATTCCCATCGGATGTTTGAAAAATTAGCCACTGTCATCCTGAGGATCCTTCCTCTTTTTTGTCATCCTGAGGATCCTCCTCTTTTTTGTCATCCTGAGCGTCAGCGAAGGATCTTCCCACCGCTCAGTGCATACACCCCCGTATACACCCCGAAAAAGAGCGGTGCCGATACTGCCAGCGTGAGGAAATTCCCAAATCCGAAGAACTTCACCCATACCGACGCGCCCGTCGCTATTATCACGGCGGCTGCCACCTGAAAAAGGTACAGTCCCTTGAAAAAGCCCGGGAAGCTCATGGCCTCATATTTCTTTTCCTTTACCATCCTTCTGAATGCCCCTGCCTGGACAAGAAGCACCACCGCCTCTGCCGCTAAGGTTCCCGCCGCCGCACCTGCCGACCTGAACCGTGGGATTAGAAGAAGGTTGATAATGACATCCACGATAGCACCTGCGATCTCCGAGTGCAGCACCTTTTTTTCCTCCCCGAAGGGGATGAATATCTGTATGCCGATTATATTGCTGAGACCTATAAACAGTACTGTCGGCATTATTATCCTCATCGGCAGTATGGATCCCGTATAATCCCCGCCGGAGATAAAGAGCACGGTCTCCTTTGCAAAGATGATAAAATATACCACCGTCGGAACTGCCGCAATCATTACAAAGCGGAAGGCCTTCATACAGACCTCGCGGAATCTCTCCTTCTCCCCCTTCTCTATGTAATATGAGATCCTCGGCAGCAGCACCGCTCCGAGTGATGTGATCAGCGCTGTCAGGACGGATTTGATGCGTACCGACGCGTGGTAATACCCCACCTCCTCATCGTCCGTCATAAATCCGAGCATTGCCGTATCGAGATTGAGGTATACTGTGGTGGCACATGTCATGGCAAAGAAGACAAGGACGCTCTTCAGGTACTTCTTTAGATCATAGGAGCCCACAGGGCGGATATCCACGTGCCTTCCGATATTGATGAAATTAATGATATTTGCTGCAGAAGCTGCAAAGACCGATATCCCGCCATAGATCACGTAATCGCTTGTGTCATGTACGAGAAGGAACATCGCGATTATGGATATGACCTTGAATATAATTGACCGGACCGTGATATAGGTATATTGTTCGAGCCCCTTATATAGCCATTCCGTGCCTATGGCATCGAGGATTATTGAGGCACTGACAACAGTGATTAGGAGCCTCTCCTCCGAGAGCCTGGGCACCGTAAGGATCATAATGAAAAGCACCCCGTAGGAAATGAGGCTCATTATGAGGTTTATGACGAGGAGCTCGTGGGTGACTCTCGTCAGTTCTTCCCTGTTGTCCCTCACCCTCGCCACGGCTCTTATCCCATAGGTCGGAATCCCGAGCTGGGATATCATGGTGAAGTAGGATACGATTGAGAGCGCAAATGAGACCTTTCCCATCCCCCCCGGCTGCAGTACCCTGGACACGTAGGGGAAGGTGATTATCGGAAAGAAAAGGGATGAAACCGTGAGGATCGCATTCATCCCGAAGTTTATTTTTAGTGATGGCTGATTATTCATGCTGTATTTACAGAAAGCATAGTAGATTTTCCTACCTGCCGCTGTCCGCAGACCATTATGACCGGATAATGATCTGAAGCCTTAAGTATGGAGTTTTCGATGTGTCTTTCTATATACAAAGCATCCCTCCGAGTATAATCAAATGTGTTTTTATATTACGCGGGCTTATCGTTTCCGTCAAATATTTTTCTGCCTTTTTGGCGAAGAACTTTGCAGCTGTTTCCGCCACTTTCAAATACGGGAAGTATTCGTTATAATTATGATGATAAATAAACTCAGTAGACTGCACTGTGTCATTATGAGATTACACCATGTCATTCTGAGCGAAGGGGCTGTCGCTTTAGATGATTAAATTATCTTGGCGACAGCTCCTTTTTATATCTCTTTTTTTATTGAATAGATATGATTACTCTGATTGTCTAAAAATAGCGTACTTAAACAAACCGATTGATG
>Ga0256407_10003140_pt1 | contig 29990 bp, 20 predicted proteins | sample RumenRJG_04DNA_FD_193489 | JGI IMG/M metagenome (GOLD analysis project Ga0256407, IMG submission 193489) | Bovine rumen microbial communities from Lethbridge, Alberta, Canada - RJG_04 | ecosystem: Host-associated > Mammals > Digestive system > Stomach > Rumen | place: Canada: Alberta...
CGATTTGTTGAAGGGCGTTGAACTCTTCTCGGAATTAAACGAAGAACAGTTGGGGATGATTGCTAATCTGGTGATCGTCAAGAACTACAATCGTGATGAGACTGTGGTCCTGGAAGGAGACGATTCGGTACAGGCTTTGTACTTGATTGCTTCCGGGTCCGTGCAGGTCTATATGACTGGCATTGATGGTCGTGAAACCATTTTGTCTTTCCTTGAACGCGGGGACTTTTTCGGGGAAATGTCGCTGATTGACGGCGAACCCCGATCCGCCTCCGTCCGTACGGTGACCGATGCGAAGTTGCTCGTCATCCACCGTGAATCGTTCCTCAGCCTCATCCGCAAGACTCCTGAAATTGCAATGGCTCTCATGAGCGAACTTTGCAAGAGGCTCCGCAAGGCAAATAAGCAGATTGGTTCCTTGTCTACAATGTCTGTGTCTGGCCGAGTGGCGGGAACGCTTTTGAATTTGATGCAGGAACGTGGTGTCCGTATCCATACAGATAACGGAAACATGGTGACTGTTATTCACAATCGTCCGACGCAGCAGCAGCTTGCCGATATGTCTGGAACGACCCGTGAAACAGTGAGCCGTATTTGTTCCATGCTGGTGAGGGCGAATGCAATCGCTATGACCGGCAAGGATATCGTCATCTTTGACGAAGATGCGCTCCAAGAAAAAGCTACCAAGGGCTAAACCCAAGAATTTGTTATGAATAAAATAAAGTCGCTTTGGAACAAGGTTAGACAGACCGCCATTTTCAAGGCTTTCGTCATTTGGATTGTTGTTGTCATTGCGCTTGTCTTTATGGTCGATAAGCTTTTGATGCCTGCATTTGCAGGGGCTTTCGCCAGTACGGGCAAGGTGCCGAATCTCGAAGGCATGACGGAAAAGGCTGCGGAAGCGGCTTTGACTGAGGCCGGTTTTAAGGTCGAATGGGTCAGCGAAGGCCGCTACAGCTCCCAGGTGCCTGCGGGCATGGTGCTTGTGCAGATGCCGAAGGCTGGACGCACGGCAAAGATTGGCCGCACTGTGAGACTCACGAAGAGCCTTGGTCTTCGCAAGGTTGTTATCCCGGATTTGCGCGGCAAGAGCCAAAAGCAGGCTGATATTTCGCTTGCCCGTGCAGGACTTGTCAACGGAGGCACGGTCCAGGGCGCTCACCAGAGCATCCCGCGTGGTGCCGTGATCCGTACCATCCCGCTTGCAGGGGATACGGTCCGTGTTGGCGATACGGTGAAGGTCGTGATTTCGGCTGGCGCTACGACCGGTAGAATTCTGCTCCCCAATTTTGAAGGCATCCTGATGGACGAAGTTTATCCGCAAATGGATAAGCTTGGTTTCAAGGTTGGTTCCATTAAACGTCAGAAGAGTGAAGATGGCGCTCGTCCTGGTTCTGTCATCGAGACGTCTCCGAAGTACGGCGACTATCTGAAACCGGGTTCGCGCGTAAACTTTATTATTGCTGACTAGAACTGTTTTGGGAGCTTTTGATGCGTCGAGTCTTTTTTTCGTGGATGCTTTCTTTGGGAATGGCGACTTTGTGCGCTTGTTCTTCTGCACCTGCAAAAAAGGCTGAAGCAAGCCCCAAGACTTTGACAGCTTCGGATTCTGCCCTCATCCAGAAGGTCGTCGAATCCAAAAAGGAAACGCCCAAGGTCGAAGTGGACCTTGAAGCGGCCCATGAATTTTTCTTTTTAGCAAAGAACATGGAAATGCGTGGCGACCAGCGTGAGGCTGATTTCTTCTGGAAGCAGGCCTACAAGGCCGACCCGACGAGCCGCTATCTTGGCTTTGGCGTTGCAGAACGCCTGGTGATTGCTGGCGAAGATTCTTTGGCTCTCGTCGAAGCGAAGAAGGCTTCTCGGCTCAAGGGCAAGCGCACGGCTGCACAGTATGCGTTGCTCGCTCGGCTTTACGTGAAGGCGGGCGAAGCGGATTCGAGCCGCAAGTATTTTGTGATGGGGCTGGATTCCTCGCGCTATCAGGACATGGCGCTCCTTTATGATTACAGCCTCTTCCTCGAAGCGGCCCGTGATGAAAAGGAACTTGTCCGCGTTTATGATATTCTTTTGCCGAAGGTCAATTACATCTCTACATTGTTCCAGCGCCAGCTTTCGCTCCTCCTCGACATGGGGAAGGACTCCGCTGTTGTAGATCTTTTTGGCAAGGCCCATGAAGCGACTGGCGACAAGCAGATGCTTTTGCAAAAAGTTCGCGGCCTCATGGCCATGAAGCGTTTCAAGGAAGCGAGAGCCATCGTAGATACGCTCACGAGCGCAAAACCCGAAGACGAAGAAATGACGATCATGGTGCTTTCGTCATTGCCGGGAGACAGTGCCTATGCGTTTGCGAGAAAGAAATATTACGAAGACGGTGTAAAAACTCCTGCGGTACTTTGCTTCATTGGCCAGTACGAATATGACATCGACATGCGCGATAGTGCAAAGGTGCATTTGCTGCAGTCCGTCGATAAGTTGCAGGGCCAGCCGAAATATGCAAACCGCGCTTACCTTGGGCTTGTGAACATTTTTGCGAGCGAACAGAATTATGCCGAAGCGATCAAGTACGCCGAAAAGTCCGATTCCGTATCGAACGGAGATACGCGAATGCTGCTTGCTTCTGTGTATGCGCTTGCCGACAAGTACGACAAGGCTTTCCCCTTGCTCGATTCTCTCATGAAATTCTGGGAAACGTGGAAGCCCCTTCCGGGTGTTGTCGATTCTGCGAATCTGGTCCAGCTGCAAAATGAAGCGCAGATCAAGTATTTGCAGGTGCTCGACATTTATTCGAGGGCGCTCATCGGTGAAGCTCTGGATTTCGAAAAGGACGTGCGCGCAGATTCTGCAAAGAAAGCCCGTGCCCTCGATAATCGTAGCAGGGCCGAGGTCATGCTTGAAACGTTCTTTGCAAAGGACTCCTCCTATAACCGGGTGCGCCTTTCCATGGCTATGAATCTGGAACGCCTCAAGCGCTACGATGAATCTTTCCGCCATTTCGATTTCTTGCTGAAGCAGAAGGATTTTTCTCCGCATGAGTTTGCCTCGATGCTGAATTATTACGGCTATTCGCTTATAGAAATCAACCGTTCGGTAGCAGAAGTCGAGAAGGGCTATAAGCTTGTACTCGATGCCCTTGTTATTGAAAAGGACGGCGAAGCGAAAGACGCCTACCTGGATTCCAAGGCTTGGGGCCTGTACCGCTTGGGCCGCTTTGACGAGGCTTACCAGGCGATGCAGTTGATCGACAATAAGAAGATGAGCCGTGATGACGTGTTCTGGGAACATATGGCGGCCATCCAGGAAGCTCTTGGCCTGAAAAAGGAAGCCAGGAAGTCTTACAGGAAGCTGTTGAAGCTGAACCCGAAGCATCCTGCCGCCTTGAAGTTCTTTGGCAAAAAGAAGTAGGTTCTTATGACCGTGGCTAAGTACGGCGCCTTATGGCGGGAACTTCTTTTACTTCTTTGTCTCGCATTCTTTTTGACGGGCTGTACCGGCGGAAAGCCGGCTACGGACCCGGTTACATTAAAGGATCCGGTCCCAGCAGACAGCCTGAAGGCTATATTTTCGCTTACCATTCATTCGCCTGATGGAAAGTCTCACGACCTGGATGCAGTCCTGTTTTCTGTTCCGAATAAGCGCTATCGTATGGAACTCACGGGTTCTCTCGGCATAGGCGTTGCCTCGCTTCTGTGGCTCGAATCTGGCTGGCAGATGGTTTTCCCGACGGAGAAAATGTTCATGGAAGGCGCGGGATATATGGTTGGACTCTTTAATGATCCGTCGCTCCCGCTGGTGCATATTCATCAGGTGGCAGGGCTTTTTGACGGGAAGGTACTGCCCGAAGGTCTCGAAGAAATTTCTGTGCGCGATTCCGTGAGTTCTGATTCCGCTGTTGTAAAAATTCACGAAGCTCGTGATGCCATGACTCGCCATTACATCTATGCCGAAAAAAATGGGGAAGTTCTCTGGCTTGAAACGCTTGGCCGTGACGGCAAAACAGAAAGGTTAAACATTGAAGAGTACAAAGAATTCTCTGGAGTGAAGACGCCCTCGAATATTTCGTTTGTCCGTGAATCGGAAGCATTCCTTGAACTGCGTGTTAGGCGTGTATCCCGTGGCAAGTCATTTGGCTCGGGGACTTGGCGCCTCAATATCCCCAGAAGCTACCAACGCATCGGCGGGCAATAACTATTGACTAATGACTGTTGACTAGTAACCAATAACTAGTAACTTTTTCCTTCCTACTTCCTACTTCCTACTTCCTACTTTTATAAATTATAATCATGAAGTTAAATGCCAAGTTTTTCGCATTGTTTTTGGGGATCCTCTGTTTTGCGTCATTTGCGCATGCGGTGGACACGCTTGAAGTTTTTGTGCTGCGTGTGCAGTTTAAAAAGGAGTCTCCCGACAACTCGCTTACGACGGGTACGGGGCCTTTTGACACCGATACGGCCACATACAATCTGGATCCTTCCGGTAGCCGAGGGAGTAAGCATTATTGGAGAAAGCATCTAGATTTTGCGAACTCCTATTATCAGGCGGCAAGCGGTGGTGAGCTTGTCATCCGTTCGACGATCTTCCCTGAGGAGGGGACGGCCTACGAGCTTGAAAAGCCGATGATTGACTACAACCGTACCCAGAAGTTGAAAGGTGAAAAGACGGCTGAGTTTGACGAGGCCCGCAGCCGCGACTACTTGCGTTTTGTGTACGATGCTGTAATGGCTGCCCATAACTCTGGTAAATCTCCGTTTAAGGTTCCGCTTTCGAAAAACCCGAATACAAAGCGTGCGTTTATGATTGCCCATGCGGGCGCAAGCAGCCTTCTTGATGGTGGCAGCATGGGGATGAAGGGGGCGAATACTCCTGGTGACATGTTTGACGCCTATATTTCCAGGGCTTTCTGGTCCTTCTTGCAGGATACGCTTCCGGGAGTTGTCATTGCAAAAGATTCTGTAGACAATGGGCTTGTGCTGAAGGGAGCCTCTATTGACACGCTCCGGACGGTTATGGTCGTGAGCGAAACGGCATCTCAGGATGGACTCAACTGGGGTATCAACGGTATCGTGGTGAACCAGATTGGCCGCGAAATTGGAATGCCCAATACGTATGATGCCGTCAAGGGAATATCCCGTTTGGGTTATTTCGATATGATGGACTTTGCGGGTTACAATGCGGGCAACGGGTTCTTCCCGGTGCTTCCTGCGGCTTGGGAACGCGCTTACATGGGCTGGTCCCAGGTCAAGGAAGTGCGCCCTACGGCGGGCCATCCGGTGACGGTGGACATTGCGGCTGCGGGTAGCGGCCTTGGGACTGAAATCGTGAAGGTCGCCTTGAGCGCTAGTGAATACATCCTGATAGAAAACCGTCAGCGTTCCTGGGATAAGGATGGCAATGTGAAGGTCTATCTCGGCAAAGCGGAGCAGAACAACGATACGACGGATTTGCGCTCTATTCTTGTCGATAGCTTGAATACGGTTTTTGAGGATAGCGTTTGCACAAAGGGCAAATGTGTACCGAACAAGAAAAAGGCGAAGGGCCTTGTGCTTGGCGTGAGCAATTTTGATGCCGCACTCCCTGCAAGCGGAATTGCCGTGTGGAAGGTGAATGACTGGTTCTTGCGCGAATCGTTGCCAGCCGGGGCTGCAAACCTCTGGCTGGGTGAAGACCTTCGTGATCATCAGTATGGGCTTTCGCTTGTGGAATCCGACGGGGTCCTGAGCATTGGCAAGACCTTCAAGAACGCGATTGGCGAGGATGCCTACGATTTCGGTAGCGGTTCGGACTTGCTTCCGCATGTACGCTATTCGAAAACGAAGAAGCCTACGGATACGGTGACGACGATCTCCCCGGATGGCTATGCCAATACGGCGACAACGCAAGGCGGTTATACAGGTATCAAGATTTCTGTGGAGGTTCCGAAGAAGGCTCGTGTCGAAAAGACGGCGAATGCTTTCATGGGCGATAGCGTCCTGAATTTTGCGGCTCCCATAATTCGCGTGACGATTAGCATCGATGACGGCAGCATCGAGAAATCGAAGTTCCCGAAAAATGTCGGGCTTGCAAATGCGGTGCGCGGTGCCGTGTTTGTCAATTACGAAGACGACAAGACGGGCAAGGCAATTGTGTTTGCTTCCGAAGACGGAACGCTCCAGGCGATGAACGCTCTTGGCGATACGCTCTTCACGGCAGATACGGTGGTGACGCAAAAGACTCTTTCGAGAAACAGTGCAAAACGGGAAATCCCGCTGTATCGCGTGGGGGCTGGATATGGCGCGCTCGTCGGAATTGCAGGCGATGGAGAACGCGTATACTCGTTGCATAAGGACAAGCTTGTACGAACCTCGTTCAATGCCGGCGTCCCGATATCGGATGTGATGGATCTGAAGAAGTCTGTTTCGGGCGCTCCGGCCATCAAGTCCGTTGAGGCAGGCCCGGTTGTTGCAAATTCTCATCTCTTTTTTGCATCGGATTCGGGATTCTGGACGGTGAATCTGGCCGATGACATGTCGCGCTCGTTTACATCGACAGAGGGCTTGCATCCGCAGGATTTGGCTCTTTGCAAGGTGGACAAGAAAGATTTCTATGGTGTTGTTGTAGGCGAAGAAGGCAAAATCTTCATGCGCAAGTTTACGCTTGAGAATAAGCCTGAAGTGAAGCCGAGCTTTAGCAATCATAAGGCGGGCACGGCGCAGGTGAAGGCTGCGAAAGGCGAAGTGTTCCGTGTTGCCTGTACGGACCTGGACCGCGATGGTACGGTTGAAGCGGTTGTGCTTGGCAGCCGCGGAACGGTTGCAAGTGTCAAACTTAGCGAAGGTGGTGAACAGCCTGTTGCATGGACATACGTCTATAGGCGCGGTTCTGCCGGCAAGAGCGGTCTCAGGGATGAACTCTCCGGCATCGCTCTTGGCGATATCAATGATGATGGCTATCCTGAAATCGTGTTCCTCGGCGACAATCTCGTTTACGCGCTTGACCGTTTTGGCATTCCGGTAGACGGATTCCCGGTGACGATCAACCGTGGTACTCCTGTTGCTGCTTTCCATAGCGATCCGTTGCTTGTCGATGTCACGGGCGATAAGATTCCTGAAATTCTCGTGCCGTCGAGCGATGGGCTTGTTTATGCGTACACGGGCAAGGGCAAGCGCATTTCTGAGCGCTTCCCGATTGCGGCTGGCAGCTTTGAAATGACGGATTCCCTGCAACAGAACATACCGATGAGTATTTTTGTTGCTGATGGTGTCAAGGAATCCAAAGGCCCTGAAATCTATGCGTTCCACAGAAATAATGTAACGGCGTACCGCCTGGACAAGGCATCTGACGGTGCCGAAAAGGCTGCTGTTGCATGGGCGCTCCCGGCGGGCGGCAACGAACGCACTGGATTCTTCGATGCTTCCAGGCTTCCCGACGTTGATGCGGTAAAGGCAAAAGACGAAATCAAGGATTTCTTCATTTATCCGAACCCGGTGCGTGGCGGAGATGCGAAGGTCCGCATGGAACTTGGCGCAAAACCGCAATCGATTAAGCTTGAACTGTACGATATCACTGGCTTGTGCGTGTTCAAGACGAACATCCCGGATGGCATTGCTGGCAAGAACCAGGCTAATCTGGACCTGCGTAGTCTCGGCAGTGACATTTATACGGCCCGGCTTAAAGTCAAGTTTGAAAGTGGCAAGACAAAGCAGAAGCTTTATCGCGTGGGCGTTGTCCGTTAATTCCTGAACATGGAGCTAGTTATGCGTTTGAAACATCTGATATCGCTTTGCATGCCGTTTGCATTCATGACGCTTGTGGCATGTACGGCCAGCGGTGACGCTGTTGAAGGGAAGCAGGTGTTTCCCATAGACACAGATAGTGGTAGCAAGTCTAGCTCGGATTCAAAATCATCTTCGAGCGTCAAGGCTCCAGATATCGACCCTACGATTTTCGGCTTGTTTGACTGGGTGAAAATTCCCAAGTCGACGATTACTCGTGGCGTGAATTCATTTGGTGTAAATTCGTTTAGCATAGCAACGACCGAGGTTACGCAAAAGGTTTATGAATTTGTCATGGGCGGACTGCCCAAGCAGTCAAAGGCCGGTGACGAAAGGGCCGTTTCTGAAGTGAATTGGTATCGTGCGGCGCTCTTCTGCAATGAAATTTCGAAACTTGCCGGGCTTGATACGGCTTATGTCTACAAGTCCATTACCGCAGATTCTGTTTTGAAGGATCTGAGCATCAGGTATTCAGTGGCGTCCATAAGGCTTCCGACTGAAAATGAATGGGAAATTGCGGCCCGTGGCAAAACGACTACAACCTATTACTGGGACAAGGATGAGGCTTCCAAGTACGCCTATTACGGACAAAATTCCGGTCCAGATGAGGTGTCTCAAAAAACGCCTAACGCCTATGGACTTTATGACATGGCTGGTAACGTTGCCGAATGGGTAAATGACTGGTATGACGCTTATCCGAAAAAAGAAAGCGATAACTATACCGGCCCTAAGACAGGCGAATACCGCATAGTGCGTGGCGGCGGCTGGTCGGACAAGGTAACGGCGTTGGCGCCGAAAGAACGTGAATGGCTGGATCCGGCCCGCTCAAAGACGACTCTTGGCTTTAGACTGGTCTATTCTACCGGTTTTTAAAGTTCACGCCCGTTAGCCTTTCTTGAAAATTTTTAGATTATAGCGCATGAAGTATGCCTATGCGCTGACTGCAATGCTTTGCGGATTTTTTGTGGGCTGCTCTGAACAGAAATCGGAGCCGCTTCCTGATTTGCCACCCGTAGAAATACCTGCGGATGTTTATGGCTTTTATTCGGGCCAGATGCCCTGTGATGACTGTGACCGTCGCGTTGTGGATATGGATTTGTTTAACGATGGAACGGTTTTGGCCGTGCAAACGACTTTGAAGGGAGCTGCCCAAGTCGATACGCTTCGCGGAACATTTGTATATGCCGATAGCATTGTGAAAATGGATCTTTCCGATAAAAAGGTCCATTGGGCATTTAAGCGTGATAAGGTCGGCAACCTGGCCTATATGAAACAGGGAGATGTTTTCCGCGATGCTGATGGTATGAAAGCTGTGATGGTTCGTTTTTATAAAAAGATCAAAAAGTAAGTGAGAGTATATGTTTACAGCCCTAATTGCCGATGATGAACCGTTAGCTCGTGTACGCATGCGCTCCTTGCTCGAAGCGTATTCGGGCGAAATAGAAATTTTGGGCGAAGCGTCCTCTGGAACGCAGACGATCGATAAAATCCACGAACTCGATCCCGATGTCGTTTTTCTGGACATCCAGATGCCGGACATGGATGCGTTTGAAGTTCTGAAGACGCTCAATGAAGACGATATTCCGCTGATTGTGTTTACAACGGCGTACGACAACTTTGCTCTCCGCGCTTACGAGGAAAATGTCGTTGATTACCTCTTGAAGCCGATCGACCCGGAACGCTTGCAGGCGACTATGGCAAAGTTGCGCAAGCGCATGCCTCTTGAAAGTGGACAGGGCGTTCCTGCCGATTTCTCCTGGGAAAAGTTCAAGGAAATGATGAGCGTGAGCGGGCTTTACATGCAGCGTTTGCAGGTGAAGCAATCGGACCGTATCTTGCTTATCAATATGGACGAGGTGATCCGTTTCCAGAGCGAGGAAAAGTACACGACCGCTTACACGACCACGTCGCAGTACGTGATTGACCTTACCCTTGTGGAGCTGGAAAAGCGTCTTGATCCGCGTCAGTTTGTCCGCGTTCACCGTGCGCATCTCGTCGCTATTGACTATATCTCTGAAATCCGGAAGACGGATAGTGGGCATCTCTGTGTTGTGCTTCGCGACAAGAACAGGACGCAGATTGCTGTGAGCCGTAATTTTGTTAAGACTGTTAAGAGTCTGTAATTTGGAGTTTTGATGGAACCGACACCTCAGAAAAAGTCTGCAAAGACATTTCTTAAATCTTTTACGCGTGAAATTGTAGTCCCTGTTTTCCTTGCGCTGATCGTTATCCAGTACGTCATTCAGGCGTTCCAGATTCCGAGCGGCTCGATGGAGGATTCTCTCAAGACCGGCGACTTCTTGCTTGGCCTCAAGTTCACTTATGGTTCCCCGATCCCGTTCTCGAATCAGAAATTCCCGGGATATGCGGAACCGAAACACGGCGATGTCGTCATTTTCCGCTATCCGGGCGAACCGGAATACCCTGACAACAATCCCAAGCGCTACACGCACTTGTTCAATGCGCTCATGCTCGGGAATTATTACTGGGACCACGCACCTGAAAACGGTCAGCCGCATATTGTGCATTATGCTGATGGCCCGAAGGATTACATCAAGCGCTGTGTGGCCGTGAGTGGCGATACTGTTGCCGTGCATGGCGGCAAGCTTTTCCTGAACGGCAAACGCCAGGACTTGCTCCCGGCTTTTGGAAAGTGGACGGCGAGTGTGCGTACGCTTTCCCCGCGAGACGAAGTCGAAGAGTTCGTTGTGCCTTCCGCAGGCGATACGCTGTATGTCGATTCTCTCCCGATGGTGAAGCTCTGGTGGCTGCGCTCGCTCGTGGCCCAGGAAAATCCGGATTCCTCGGTGAACCTGGAACTGTCTCTGTTGCGCGATGGTCGTGAAAACAACAATTACGTTTTCACGGATTTCAGGTTCCCGGTGGAAAATGATCGCGGCCTCTTGCTGAATGCTATGCTTTCCAGGAATCAGACCATGATCCAGCAGCGCCTTACGCTTGGCGATACGTTGTCTGGTGCGATGCCGTTCAGCTATTTCAGGGAACTTGCAAAGATTGGCTTTTTGCCGATGCTTGATCCGCACGATCCGCAGCTGAATAGCGGCTTTACGCGCCCGGTAAGTTACGTGTCTTTTGAAGGCTCGATTCTTCAGGATCTCGAAGGCAATGTGAACCGTTTAAATGCGGTTGCTCCGGCTACGGAATCTGCAGATTCTGCTGAAGTGCCTGAAAAGAACCATTTTGAAATCAAGCGCAACCTTTACCTCGGTTCCGAAAAGATTGACCGCTATGTTGTGAAGTACCCGCAGTTCTTCATGATGGGCGACAACCGTGACAATTCAGCCGATAGCCGTTATTGGGGACTGGTCTCGCTCCGCAACATCCGCGCCAAAGCTTTTGTCATCTATTTCTCGTTTGAAAATGATGATGGTAAGTTTGCTCTCGGAAACCCGCTCACGTGGTGGCGTATTCCGTTCCGTATCCGTTATACCCGCATTGGTAAAATTATTGATCTGATTTAGTAAATGAAATTTTCGAGTGTGGCATATTTCTTGGCGTCATGCCTGATGATTGCTGCCTGCGCAACGCAGGTGGCTCCGACGGGCGGTCCTGAAGACAAGCTCCCGCCGCGTGTGGCTGGAGTGTCTCCGGCGCCAAAGACTGCGAATCATCCGAATGAACTTTATGTGAAACTGGAATTTGATGAATGGATCAACGCGTCGATTCCGCGCGGTGCTATTACGATTTCGCCTCCGATTGAAAAGAAGTTGAGGTATGAGGTTCACGGGAAGACGCTCGAAGTATATTCACGAGCGGAACTCGATACGGGTACGACTTATACGGTGACTTTTGCGGGAGGCATCAAGGATCTGCGCGGGAACGCTCTTGCAAAGCCCTTCCAGGTCGTGTTCTCGACAGGTGCTATAATTGACTCGCTCACGCTGCATGGACGTGTGATGGTTAGCGATTCCCTTGTCCGCAAAAAATCTTATCCGAGCGTGGGGCTTTATTTGATGGGGCCGGAGCGTGAGTCTAAGCGCTATCTCGAAAAGTACCGCGACACGGTCACGAAGGTCCTGGATTCCTTGCCGATGCTTACAAAGGAAGAACCGCTTTACCTCACGGCTGCGGATAGTATTGGAAACTTCTCGTTTACGGGCCTTAAGGCTGGGCGTTACCGTGTTGTCGCTTTTGTCGATGGAAATGGCAACCACAAGATTGAACCGTCGTCGGAACTTGCGGGCGTCTGGATTTCGGACTTGGCGCTTTCGGAAACGACTCAGGACACGCTCTGGATTCCGCTTGCAGACCTGGACACTTCGCATGTGGAGCTGGAATCGGTTTCGCAGCCGTTTGCGAATGTTCTTGAGGCAAAGTTCTCGCGCCATGTCTATTTCGATTCTGCTTTTGCGGATACGTCAAACTGTTATTTGGCTTCATCGTCTGCCGATACGCTTTATCCGCAGCTTGTGTATCTTGGTACAGAAAGCGCTCCAAGGTTCTATTTTGAACCGAAGCCGAAAGATGATGTGTTATATAAATTTGTCTGCCGCAACGGCAAGGACTCTTTGTCCAGGGTTCTTGATTCTGCCAGGAATTATGCGGAAATTGAATGGAAAGAAATGGCGGCAGATACGCTTGCTCCAAAGATCCAGTCTGTGAAGGTCATGGGCAAGGCGAAAAATGCGTTCCCGGATGACTCGCTGATCGTGATTTACAACAAGCCTGTCCTCGATTCCTTGAAGGATATGTTCTTTATCGTAGAAGGTAAAGATACGACTCAGGTACCCGTGAAAAAACTGGATCCTGTTCGCTTTGTCGTTGTCCGTGGAGAACCCTGGCCGACGGATTCTAAATTCAACTTGTTACGTGGATATACTGATACGACATTGGCTAAGGCCGATAGCAATGGCGTCCGTGATACCGTAATTAAAACAAAGTACGAAAACAAGCTCCAGTTTGAAACTGTATCCAAGTTAAAGTTAGCTTCGCTTGTGGGTAAGATTCCTGGTGCGAAGTCTGGTGCGCTAGTTCGTCTAAAATCTGTAGAAACTGGAAAGTTCGAATACGCGAAGTGTTCCCCTTATGGGGTGTTTTCTTTTAACGACCTCCTTGAGGGCGGTTACATTATTGACTATTATTATGCTGACGAAGGGACAGATTTGCCAAGTGGCGGGTCTCTGAACCCCTTCAGGTTTGGCTCAGCTTGGCGAACCCCGATTGATACGTTAAAAATCAAGAGTGGCCCAAACGATTTAGAACAACTGATGCCGAACCTTCCGGCATTGCCTTAAAGGATGGATTAAGATGGTAAAGATTCCAGCATTTGTAGCGCTTGATTTGGAAACGACAGGTCTCGATTTCGAAAAGGATGAAATAATCGAGGTCGCGCTCGTTCGCTTTGAAAATGGCGAACCGAAGGAAAATCTCGATTTTCTGGTGAAGCCGTCTTCTGCGGAACTCCGACCCTTTATCGAAACGCTCACTGGAATCAACAAGGCCGATCTGGAAAATGCTTCGGATTTTGCGACGATTGCAGGCCAGATTTGCTCCTTTGTCGGTGACCTCCCGATCGTCGCGCACAACGCCGTTTTCGATTCCAAGTTCTTGAAGCAGACTTTTTCCAAAGTCGGGATTTCTTACGATTCCCACGTGTTCTGGGACTCGCTCACGCTTTCGCGCATTGCCTTCCAGGATGTGCCGAACCATCGCCTCGATACGCTCGTGCAGGAACTGGACATTGAACGTAGCCGTGCCCACCGCGCCTTGCCCGATGCCGATGCATGCGGACGCTTGTTCGTGAAAGCTCTCGAAAAGATCTCTACGATGGATCCGTGGATTTACGATGCCCTTTCTAAAGTGGCGAAGGGTTCTGGCTACGAGACGCTCTTTACTTCGAACGTCGAAAAGCTTTCTCCTCCGAAGTATAAGTTGCCCGCAGCTCCTGCTGTGGAAGCTTTGCCCAAGTCCAAGGCTCCGCGCGTAAGCGAGTTCTTCAAGGAAGGCGGATTCATCTCGTTTGTCGTCGATGATTACAAGCCGCGCCACAACCAGCAGGATTTCGCCTCGGTCATGGAACGCAACATGTACAAGGGCGGCCTCTGTGTGCTCGAAGCTCCGACCGGTTCTGGAAAGACTCTGTCTTACCTCATCACCGCCGCGAACAAGGCTATCACGGGTGAACGTGTGCTCATCAGTACCGCAACGCGCACCTTGCAGGAACAGCTCTGGACAGAAGCGATTCCGCAGATTGCAAAGATCTATAATGGCGAACTCCGCCCGGCGATTTTGAAGGGCCGTGACAATTACCTTTGCCTCCGCAAGTTCGAAGAACTTCTGATGCACCCGCAAACGCTCCTCTCCGCCGAAGAACGCGATTCCTTTATGGCTCTTATCCCGTGGGTACTCACAACCGAAACGGGCGACATCAACGAATGTAATTCCTTTAGCCAGAGCCGCAATCGTGTGCTTTGGTCTAAGCTTTCTTGCAGCGCCTCTTGCTGTAACGGTGAAAATCACTCGCATCACGAAAACTGCCCGGCGCTCATTGCAAAGCGCAAGGCCATGAATGCAAATATGGTGCTTGTGAACCATTCGCTCTTCCTTTCGGACCTGCAGCTCGATTTTGCATTGCTTCCGGCTTACGAACACATCGTCTTTGACGAAGCGCACCGCCTGCCCGAAATCAGCAACCAGGTGTTTGGCCGCTCCATCTCGTTCTTCGGATTCAGAAATATCGCGAAGACGCTTGAGCCTTCCAAGGCTGGTGGCGATGGCCTCATTGCAGAAATTGCAAGCCGCATTCCGGCAGAACAGCCGGAACTCCACGAACTCTGCGACAAGCTCTGCGAAGCCCTTGGTGAAGCCGAAAAGGCTCTGCACCGCTTCTTCATGAAAATCGGCAAGAAGCTTGCCAAGCAGAAGAATGGCCGCAGTGGCTTTACGTACACGAATAGCATCCTCGCCGAATACGAAGCGGACCCGGCAACGTTCCTCGAACAGTACAATAATGCACGTGGCTTTGCCGAGAAGCTTGTTGCCGCGACTGCGAACATGGATGGCCTCAAGGGCGTCGTGAGCGATCTCGATAGCCGCATGACTGAAATCAGTCACTTCATCTCGGACTTTGAATTTGTTACAAAGGCGGGCCGCAGTGATTGGGTCTTCTACATGGAAGAACCGTTCAACCCGCATACCATCAAGCTGCATGCGCTCCCGCTCCATTCCGGTAATGTCTGGAGAGAAAAATTCTATCCGTGGATCAAGTCTGCAACGTTTACATCGGCAACGCTTTCTGTGCAGGCTGACCTCACGTACTTCTTGCAGAAGATGGGCATGGACAATTTGCGCTTGAGCAAACAGCCGTTCGTGCGCGTTTACACCGAACAGTCCGACGTGAACGATCGCCGTTCCGTGATGGTCGCAAAGTTCCTCCCGAAGCCTTCGGCTCCGGAATTTGGCGATGCCTTGAACGATACGCTTTTGAAGGTGCTCCCGAATGTCGAAGAAAATACGATGGTGCTCTTCACGAGTGTCGCAACAATGATGAAGGCTCAGGCTGTGCTTGCCCCGGCATTTGCCGAACGCAACAAGCTCTTGCTTTGCCAGCATGTCGATGGTTCGCTCGATGGCCTTGTGGCGATGTTCCGCAAGGAACGCGGCGCTTGCCTGCTCGGCTGCCAGAGCCTCTGGGAAGGCGTGGACTTCCCGGGTGATGCTCTCAAGCTGCTTGTCATCACGAAACTCCCGTTCCCGAACCCGAGCGATCCGCTTGTCGCCGGCCTCACGAACGAGATGAAGGCAGCGAACAAGAATTTCTTCAAGGATTACTTTATCCCGGAAGCATACATCGAACTCCGTCAGGGCATGGGTCGCCTCTTGCGCTCCGATTCTGATTCTGGCAAGGTACTCATCTTGGACAACCGCGTTGTCCTCGAACGCTACGGCAAGACCTTCGCCCGCATTTGGAACTTCAAACAGCGCATCGCAGGTTCCGTTTCCGACATCGAACGCTTCGTGAAGTAACCCGCAGCATTGTTACCCCGGACTTGTTCCGGGGTCGCTTCAAGTTCACTGATCCCGCCGAAGTGAACAGCTTTGCAATGTGTCATCCTGAGCGAAATGCCGCAGGCATGAAGTCGAAGGATCTACAAGCGTTGTTATCCTGGAGGGTGCCTTGCACCCGATAGGATCCAATGAATTCTCATGCCCGCCTCCGTGCGGGCTTTTTATGGCGAAATCGCCATAATTAAAGTTCACTCTCCGCCGGCACTTTCCTCAATTCCTCCACTATGGGGTGGTACATCTCCGGGTATTCGATTTGCATGATGGTTGTAATCTTGTTTCCCGCATCTTTTGACGAAGCCCCGCAGAGAAACAGTTTTTCATTTGGCAAACCATAATCCAGGAACACATAGCGGTCGTGGAATTTGCGGCTCGGACGGTCGATTTTCAACGAAACATCAGGCCTTGCCTTCTCGAAATCAGCCTTTATTGCAGGCGTTATCCTTTCGTCGCCCCATTGTTCACTGAAAATCTGCACACTCGCGTTTTTCACGATTCCGCGCAACAAATCCAGAGTCTTCACGCCCACATAATTGTCAATAATCAAGAAACTCTTCTTCGCCATGCCGTAAATCTTCATGTAGGCCACATCCGCTTCCAGCTTCTGCCCGTCAAAAATCAGGAAATGCTTGTAGGTTGTCGGGTCGATGAAGTTTTCCATAACCTTTTGCAAATTGAGGTCCATTTGCCCCAAACGGTCTTGAACATTATGCACCTCTCCAGAAAGAGTCTCAACCTTTGAGGAAACACTGGCGAAATCTCTCGTATTTTGCGCAGTCTGCACGGCGATTTCCGCAATCCCAGCATTTCCGAGCAGTTGCTGGTTTTCAGTAACGATATAGTCTTTCATCTGCTTGAAAAGACGAATTAGGGCTTTGCTTTGGGCGATGGCTCGCTCGCCTCTGAGAACCGTCATGAGCATATAAATGCCCTGCTCGGTAAAGGCGAAAGGACTAGTTTTTGAATATTTTCCCTGTTCTAGGGTCAAAAATTTTGACCCTAGAATTTTCCGATATTCCGTTCTCGTTATCTGAAATCGAAAATCATCGTCGAATTTTTCAACATTATTCTTGACCTGCTGATTGAAAGCCTTGGTCGAGTATCCATAAATCTCGGCCAAATCGGCATCGAGCATAACCTTGACTCCGCGAATCGTGTAAATCCGCAACTTCAAGAAATTTTCGTCTATTAGGGAAAAATTGGGCTTTTCGTCAGCATTCGCCGGCAAAATCTCTTGCTTTTTCATCTATACCTCCAACCGCCTACAAGCATAAAAAGGCGGGGTAAATTGTTCTCCGAGCAAATATACATTCCTTGACTGTCATATTATGACAATTGAAGAAAATCGCGATTTTTTTTTTGTGATTTTTTGAAGGGGGACGGCTTCCCCTGGCTGCAGCCCCGGTGTACTGTCACCCTGGAGCGCAGCGATAGGGTCCATCGGGTCTTCCACGCTCTCCCTCGCCTAAGGGGTTCCACCCCCTAAAACCCCCGCAGTCGGTCAAAATCAGCATTTTTGCGATTTTGTCGGGCTGCAGCGGCCTGGCGACACCTTTTGACAGCGGAATAATTTATATTTTGCGGCAAATAGAGTTTTCTCTTGTCCTCTACTTGAAACTTCGACACTTTCTGCGACGAGGATAAGACGGACGCTCACGTCTGCGACAGGTTTTTGCTTGCCGCATCGTTTGGCTACATGGCAAATCCGTTTTTGTTGATGCCGCACGACCTTTTGGGGCGTGAGTTGTTTGCGTTTATTCGTTGCGGGCAGTCGAAGGCCTCAAGTAGGTAAATGCATTCAACTCCACGCCTTTTTTGTTTCCTGAAAAAAGCTGGATAAATGCCGAACAAGGGTGAACTCGTTGAGTTTTGCTCTTGTCCTCTACTTGAAACTTCGACGCTTTCTGCAACGAGAATAAGACAATTACTCGCAACCGCCCGTGAAGGCCACGGGTGTATTGTGTCCTGGGCGTACTGTATCCGCTCAGGATGATTGTGCCTTTGTAAGCCCCTAAGGTCGGTGAGCTTGCCGAACCGACGAAGGGCCGAACGATTGCGCATGTCGCGAGCTATTGTATTCTTTTTGAAAATGTCGCGCTTTCGGGCGAGGAGTAGCAATGCTCCCCGCCTTTTCTTTTGCCCGCTAAGTGGCTCCTGAAACTAGGCCCGGTGCATCGCCCCTGCGAGAGTGAACTCGTTCACTTTCAACACGGAGCGATATGGCAGCGATGAAGGAAACCAAACAAGAGAAATCTGAATCTCAAACAATAAAGGTATTATCCCTTTTCTCTGGTTGTGGTGGATTAGATTTAGGCTTTGAGGAAGTCGGTGATTATAAGACTGTTTGGGCAAATGATATTAATGAATGGGCTGTGAAGACGTTCCGTAGTCATTTTGGAGATGTCATTTCGGACGAGAACATTGAAAAAATTGATCCTAAAACCGATAAGCATATTCCGAAATGCGACTTGATTATTGGAGGTTTCCCTTGCCAGGACTTTTCCATTATTTGGAAACAGCCTGGATTGAACGGAGATCGTGGTAACTTGTATAAAAATTTCCTTCGGTTTATTGATGCGAAGAGACCAAAAGCTTTTGTTGCTGAAAATGTCAAAGGTCTTTTGACTGCAAATGACGGAAAGGCAATTAAGCAGATTATTGAGGATTTTAGCAAAATTGGTCCTGGTTATATGGTTAAAATTCAGCTTTACAATTTTGCAGAGTATGGAGTGCCGCAATATAGAGAACGAGTATTGTTAGTGGGGATACGGTTGGACACCGGATTTAATTTTATTCATCCTGCACCAACACATGGTCCACGTGGAAAACTACCCTATGTTACAGTTGGAGATGCTTTTAAGGATGTTGAAAAAATTGCAGCCAACAATGAACGGATGAACATTACTGAAAAAACAAAAAAGCGGTTGGAAAAAATATCGGAGGGCGGAAATTTTACGGATATTCCCAAGAATGATCCTCTTTATGTGAAGGGTATGATAAGTCACGTTTATCGAAGAATTCATCGCAATGAACCATCAACGACAATAATTGCTGCAGGTGGTGGCGGAACTTGGGGATATCATTACCCTGAACCACGCCCATTAACAAATCGAGAGCGCGCGAGAATACAGACTTTCCCTGACGATTTTGTATTCGCAGGCTCAATAACAGAAGTTCGTAGACAAATCGGAAATGCTGTACCGCCAAAGGGCGTAAAACTTGTTGCAGAAGCATTAAAACCGTTGTTTCTAGGAACATATAAAAAAGAAGATATTCGCAAAATAAATAGTGAATTGCAAAAGATGTCTATCAAGGAACGTCTTGAATATGATTACAAACAAAGAGGCGTGAAATGATAGAGTTACTGAGTTCCAATTATTTCCCATTAGAGTGGAACGGAAAAACATTTATAGATACATTTTATTCGATGCTTAATGGTGCTCGGGAATTATCTATAGCTACGGGGTATTGTTCCGAAGAATCTATTGCAAAATTGATTGGCCTTTACGAAAAAGATTACGTTGCTCACCTTGAACTAATAATCGGGATGCATTTTTTTGAAGGCTTCAGTAGAGCTCAATACGAGGGCTTAAAATATTTAAACGAAATATTAATGCAGGGTGAACGGGGAAAAGTTTATTTAGCTAATAGAACGAAGTACCATGGAAAAATTTATTTGGCTAAATATTTCAATGATCAGTATAAGTCTATTGTCGGTTCTAGTAATATTTCAAAATTGAATATAATGGAGCGGATTTATGACAATGATGTCTTTACAGATGAAATATCCATAACAAGGCCTCTGCAATCATTTTTCAACGAATTACGAGAAAAAAATTGTTCCCCTTTAGAAAACTTTCGTGATGAAGATATAAAGATAGAAAGCCATCGTAATTTATTTGAAAATTATCTTGATGTTGAATCCGTCAAAAAAGAAGTTCTGTTGCAAAAAAAAGCGTTAGCTTTGAATGCTTCTGTATTTTTTGATATTCCCATGAAAACGGAGGAGAAAAGTAATTTAAATGTGTTTTTTGGAAAAGGACGAATTCAGGCAAGCGGAATCACGTTGCCAAGAGATTGGTATGAAGTTGAAATAATTGTTTCGAAATCTATTACATCTCAGAAGGATTTTCCCTATTGTAGAGAATTTGTTGTTTATACGGATGATGGCTATACGTTTTTGTGCAAAACCAGTGGAGACTATTCAAAAAATCTTCGTTCATCAAAGGATTTGAAAATACTAGGAAAATGGATTAAAGGTAGACTTGAAAACAGCAACGCCCTTGTGTCAGGATTTCCTGTAACAGAAAAAGTTTTTGAAAAATATGGACGTTCAAGTATTCGGCTTTCTCAAATAGGTGATGACGAGTGGTTTATGGATTTTGGAGTGTAATATGAGTTTTTTGGAAGATTATTTGAAGACGATATCATTCGAAGATACAAAAGCTAGCATAAGAAGGGTCTCTGATAAGATTTTAAATATTGATTTACGAAAGTTTTATGGTGAAAAACGCTTTAATGAATTGCTTCTTGGAGAAGTTCAAAGTGGAAAAACCAGTCACATGTTTGGTGTTTTGGCCGCAGCAATTGATGCCGGTTTTTACCATTTTTTGTTGGTTACAAGTGACAATACGAAACTCCAAAATCAGACTTTTTCAAGGGCTTTACAAAGTTTTCAAGGAAATATTTGTGTTTGTACAGAATCGGATACACTTCGCTTTAGAATGAATACATCTCAGCCTTCTTTGGTTGTGTTAAAGAAGAATTCGCGTATTTTGAAGAAATGGAGAAATGAATTTTTAAATTCATCCCGTTTGAAAGAATCACCATTGTTTGTAATTGATGATGAAGCGGATGCTGGTAGTTTGAATACGAAGGTCAATCAAGAAGATTATAGTACGATTAATACAAATTTGCGCGCAATTTGCGATGATGCTCAATTTTGTGTTTATATGCAGGTGACTGCTACTCCGCAGGCAATTCTGCTTCAGACGATTGATTCTGATTTTAGACCGGATGCTGTAACTTATTTTGAACCAGGGAAAGAGTATCTTGGTGGCAATTTCTTTTTTGCAAAACCAGACTCCTATTGTATTAGAGAAATTGAATCGTCAGAAATAGAAGACAATAAAGATGAAAATTCTGAAATTTCGGAAGGTCTGGCCTCTGCAATTCGTCATTTTCTGCTTGTCTCTGCCGAAACAAGTGTTTCTGGGAAGAAAACATGTTCCGCTTTGATTCATCCAAGTGTACGAATAAAGGAACATAATTTAATTGCTCAAAAAATAGGGGCCCATCTTAATGATATCTTACAAAATATCGAAGATGAGGTTCTTATTGCTTCTTTTAAAGAAACGTGGGATGATATTCAAAAGACGAAGCCGGATTTTGTTGGTTTTGCAAAATTGATGACAGAACTCCGAGATATGTTGTTTCATTCCAAGTTTAATATCATAACATTAAATTCTGTATCTGACTCAACGCAATCTATTACGGAAGGATTCAATATTGTTGTTGGTGGAAATACTTTAGGGCGAGGCGTAACTTTCCCATATTTGCAAACTGTTTATTATTCTAGAACCGCAAAAGTTCCTCAGGCAGATACATTTTGGCAACATTGTAGAATGTTTGGATATGACAGAGATCGAAATAGCATTCGACTATTTATGCCCTCTTTCATTCATAAATTGTTTCAAGAGTTGAACGCTTCTCAAAATGCTCTGGTTAGACAAATTACTACTTCGGGAATAGATGATACGCATTTATTTTATATGGATGGAATTCGTCCGACAAGAAAAAATGTCGTAAGTACACAGGATTTGCAATTACTTGTGGGTGGTGTAAATTATTTTGCTGCGTATCCGGTGAATTCTGATTTAGTGAAATTGGATGATTTGCTGTCTGATTTTGCTGATAGTGATGGTCTGTATGAAATAGAAATTGAGTTGCTGAAGAAGATTCTTTCATGTGTGGATAGCGACAATAAATTTGATTGGTTGTCAAAAAACTTTATAAATGCGTTAGAAGTTTTTGAAAAAACAGATGATGACATTTCTAAGAAAGTGATGCTGCTCGTAAAAAGGAATCGTTCCATTACTGCTGGGACTGGTACAATGCTTTCCGCTAGTGATAGACAAACGATGCAAAAATATCCACATAATATTGTTTGTGCGTTGTATCGTTTGACTGGTAATGTGGAAAATGGTTGGAATGGGCAACCTTTGTGGATGCCTTCAATAACACTGCCTGAAGGTTACACATTCTATAAAATGTAGTAACTCGTCCTTTTAAAATGCGCTATGCTGGCTATATCTATGGCGATTGGAAACAGGTTCCGGACGTACAACACCCCTACCACAAAATTGCTTGTATCCTGCTAGACGTTAAGTCGGTCATGCAGAATTACGTGGCTTCTGGAACTGAACGCCAAATTCTTGCCAACTTGATTACCTCAAATACGAAAGGTTAAAATAAATTGCCTCTTTTACCTTCGTGATTTTATGTCTAAATGTGCGAAAAAATATGAGATTTAGATAAATAATCTTGGATTTCCTGTCTACTTCCTACTATCATAAACACCTGTTCACGTGAGTAGCCCCTTAACTAATCGCGTGATTTTTATTATATTTGGCACCCTGCTTTAAGGTGCATAATGTTTGATTTAAGTGCTTTTTTTGATGGAATGTCCAAGCCCTTGCTTCGTAACGCCCATGCTAAGGCGTTCGGCAAAAAGGGCCTTTTAAACAATGCTCTCATCCAGTCCGAAACGCTCTCTTACTATTCCGACAAGGAACGCGTTGCGGGACTCTTTTCCAAGATGGAATTGTGGCAGCGCCGCTGCCTGAACTTGATTTACAATAGCGGCTCCAGGGGCCTTGCGTTTAATGAGCTTAGACTGACGGTTCCTGTGAGCAAGAACCGCGAACTCCAGACGTTCCTCCTTACGATGTGCCGCGAATACGTGCTTTACCGCTCCTTTGTGGGTGGTACGCCGATTTACATGGGCTTTAGCGATTTTATCGGTTGCTTTGACATCAAGCCCGAAGGCGAAATCGACACGGTATCCCCGCTGATTTCTTACCAGAACCTTTTGGACTGGCATATTTGTGTCGTGCTTGCGAACGCAAAGAAGAAGCAGCTCCGCATCAACACGAACGGAACGCTCCACCGCCGTGGCCGTCAGATCTGTGCTGAAGTGTTTACCGCTTCCCGCCACGCTTCTGAAAAGGCCTGCGAACAGGAAATCTCGCTCATCTTCAGTTTCCTCGTGCAGAACGGCTGGCTCGAACGCGAAAACACATTCTTGCTCCCGTCCGCATCTGCGATTGACTTTATTCACAAGAACGGCTTCCGTCTCCATCAAGACGTAATTTCCTGGTGGATCAAGGAGCGCTTCCATGGCGACCGCGACCTTTGCGCCCGCCTGCTCTCTGGCATTGGCGAGGGCCTCTCCGCTGCTGACGCCGCACAGCTCTTCTGGGTGATGGATCCGTCTTATCGCCTGCAAGAAAAGAACAAGGTCTTGCCGTGGGAATTTTTGCCGCGCCCGCTTTGCGAACTCTGGATTTTGGGCCTGGTCGATTTCCGCATGGCCCAAGGCAAGGTGACTGCAGTTGTCGTGAGCAAGTCCGGCAAGGACTGGCTCGATACATCTATCGCCTCGATTCCTGAAGCAAACCTCACCGCGCTCCCGAACTTTGACTTGGTCGTCTCGACCGGTATGGCTCCGCGTGTGCTCTACTCCCTCGCATGCCTTGCAAAGGTCAAGAACGACGAAACGTTCCTCTGCTTCACGCTCGAAAAAGAAACGTATGTTGCGGGCCTCAAGAGTGGCTTCCCCGAATCCGAAGTCGAAAATCTCCGGAACTGGCTCAAGCCGCCTGAGAACGTCTCCTCGACGCTTGCCGAATGGAACGCCTCGTTCTACGGCGCCAAGGTGCGCACTGCCCGACTCCTCAAGGTCGAAAGCAAGGAAGTCCTTAGCGAACTTTCCCGCTTCCCGCAGTTCATGGAATGCACCGAGGAATACATCCCGGGTTACGGCTTCATTTTGAATCCGGAACTGGAATCTCGTGCTTTCGAAATTCTCGAGAACTATGGCTTCTTCCCGTATGCTGGCGAATCGACTGAAAACCGCACTCCTGCCGCCCAGGAAGAATGGAAGGCGGAATTCTCGATTGCATGGCCCGAAGCAAAGAAGATTGACTACGAATTGCGCGACGAAGCTGACGAAGCTTCTGCCCAGGCGACGATGGATTCTACCAAGTACGGTAGCGTTTACCAGAAGCTGAGCACGTTCGACCTCGTGAAGGTTCTCCGTTACGCAAAGACCGTGGGCACTCCGCTTGCGGCAAAGATCATGGACAAGACCAAGCGAAACGCAAAGCTCGAAGAAAAGATGTTCTACGTGCATGCGCTCCACCTCGCGAAATCCCCGTCGATGGTCGAAATCCAGGAAAGCGGCAAGGAAGAGAAGTTCTCGCTCGATCTTTCGTTTATTCAGGAAATCAAGGTCCTGAGCAAGAAGGCTACTGCCCCGCAGGTGTAAGCGCAAACTTCCCGTCATCCTTGTTTTGGGTGTTGTCATGCCGGCCATTGAGCCGGCATCTCCTTTTTATTTCTATCATTCCTCCAATGAATTTCGTCCGCATATTCCTTTTTCTGGGTGCGCTTGCCGCATCCTCTTTCGGAGCATCCTCTTCTATGGAAAATTTTCTGTTCAATGGCCGCTGGGCTCATGATAACGGCGTTAGCCGCGCGAGTGCTCCCGCCGCATCCATCACGTTTAACGCCAAGGCTTCAAAGATTACGTTTTCGGTCGAAGGTCTTTCCCGCTGGCGCCTAGACCGCGATGGCAAGCCCGTTGAACAGTTCGAAGTCGATGCCAAGGAAGAACGTGCGATCAAGGTACAGGACGACGGCAATTTCCACAAGTACCGCTTCATCAAGATTAGCGAAAGCGGCGTTCCCGAAATCAAGTTCTACGGCATTTCCGTCGATGGTGAATTTGGCGAAGCCCCTAAGCCATCCAGCCGCCGCATCGAGTTCATCGGCGATTCCTTTACCGCAGGCTATGGCTGCGAAGGCTCCTCTGCCGAGGACGCGCCCGAGTTTGACAAGACGAACGCCTCCAAGAGCTATGCCTACCTCCTCGCAAGCGGTTTCAATGCCGACTACCAGGTGAATGCCTTCAGCGGACGCGGTCTTGTGCGCAACTACGACAATATGGTACCCGAATGGACGTATGAACGCCTCTATGATTACACGGTGATGGGTTCCGTGACCTCGTATCCGAAGCCGGAACGCTGGGATTTTGAAAAGTTCCACCCGCAGGTTATCGTAATTTTTGAAGGAATTAACGATTTTCAGGGGAATCCGCCGTATGCAGATAAAGGAAAATTCAAGAAAGCATATGCTAAATTGCTTGATAAGCTTCGCAAGGCGCACCCTGGCGTAAAATTCTTGCTTGTTTCCACGAAAGTCTGGCCCAACGATGACCTTGCCCCGACCATAAAGTCGATTTACGATGACCAAATCGCTGCCGGGCACAAGGATTTGGAGTACAAACACGTGCTTACGTCGAATGTCGGCTTGCACGGCCACCCTGACACCCATTCCCAGGAAGAACTCGCTAATACTTTGAGACCCATAATAGCTCGGCTTGGACGATGGCTTTCGAGATAATTCTCTGTCATTAAAAACCTTTTTTGTATATTTGAAACGAGCTGATGCCTAAAATGGATATGTGATTATGTCTTCAAAGGTTATGAGAAAAGTTTATGCCCTTTTCAGGATGAATTTCCTGATTATTGTGCTTCTGGTGATTACTGCCGTGGCCATGTTTGCGTATAGGCATTTCTTAGACGATGTCATGGAGATAAATCTCGGTGAGTATCCCTACGTGGTTGCGAGTGCAGATTCCGTTGACGGTGGAACCTCGGCAATTTCGATGACCCGTACCGATAGCTCTGTCATTATCGAGTATGAACTCCGCGAAGGCTATGCGTATCCGTATGTGGGGATCAAGATTTATCTTGGTGACGGCAAGACCATGGGCCGTGACCTCTCCAATTACGATAGCGTTTTCGTGTGGCTGAAGCCGCGCAATGAAGGCTCGATCCGTCTTTACATGCGCGGTTACGACAAGTCTCTTTACCGCAAGAACGACGAAACGTCCCTCAAGTTCAACGAGATTGAATTTACCCCGACGAAGGAGCCGTATCCGGCCGTGTTTGTCCCGCAGGAATTCCGCGTGGCGGGCTGGTGGGTCTCCCAGAACGAAATCAATGTCCATAAGGCTCGTGTAGATCTTTCGAACATCCCGCTTATTGAAATCCAGACGGGTACGAACGCTCCGCTTGGCTATGGCGGCTGGGAAATCAGGGGACTACGTTTTAAAGGCAAGAAGATTTCGCAGGTGGACCTTGTGACGACGCTTGTCGCTCTCTGGTTTGTCACGTTCCTTATCATCTTGATTATCAGATTCTTTGATTATAGCCGCGAACGCGCTATCAATAGGAAAAAGCAGGAAGAGTTGAAGAGGAACCTCCGCGCTCTCGAAATTGAAAAGAGCGAATACGAAAAGTCCAGCAAGGAAGATCCGCTGACCGGTTGCCTGAACCGTGCGGGCTTTAGCGGTGTGCTTCTCCGTGAGCAGGAAAAGCTGAACCGTACGGGGACTCCTGTTTCGTTCATGATTTTCGATATTGACCATTTCAAGAACGTGAACGACACTTACGGACATCTTGTCGGTGACGAAGTCCTAGTGAATCTCGCAAAGCTTGTGCAGGGCATGATCCGCAATACGGACTCGCTCGTGCGCTGGGGCGGCGAAGAGTTTGTCATCCTGAGCGATGACACTAGCATCCAGAACGCGGCGTTCCTCGCCGAGAAGTTGCGCAAGGCGATCGAAGCATCGACGCTTATCACGCAGCAGCAGGTGACTTGCTCCTTTGGTGTGACCGAAATGGTCCCGGGTGAAGACCCGAAGTCGCTCATTGCCCGTGCCGACAAGGCTCTCTATTCTTCGAAGGAAAACGGGCGAAACCGCGTGACGGTCGCGACGTTCAGGCGTAGCCATTAGAGGCGTCGATGTTTCGCGTTTGCATTATTCTTGTATCTTCGGTCTTGTGGCTTGTCTCCTGTTCCAAGCATCCGGAAGAGGAAAGCTTCAAGCAGATCCAGCTCCATTGGAATCCTGTAGACGAAGCTGCTGAATCGTCGGAACAGAAGGACAAGTGTGTGATTGACATCACGTCGAAGGTGATGCGCGATCCGGTGGTGCTTGCGTCCAAGCTCGTCGAAATCTCTTACGAAGTCTTTTACCAGCTAGATGAAAAGGGCGTTCTCGTGTTTAACGGCCTCTGTGGCGACACGCGCTTTAGCGATTTACCCGAATGTTCCTGGCAGACGACTTGCACTGATGGTTCGGCATCCGTTGTAAAATTCCACAACGAACGATAGCGGATTGCCCTAACCTATTGAACTGTATATAGATATCTTTATAATGGTTCAGACCGCCCGCACTGTCTTGTGAAGGAATGAGGATTGGGTTTAATATGTTATTCGCATAGTGCGCGAGGAACCGTCTGACGTAAGGATTTTCTGTGAAGCCGATTTTTGAATACACTGATTATCGCGAATGGATTAGGGATGCTTTTGAAGATTTCAAGAAGCGTAAGACCGTCATATCCTGGCGATACATGGCAATGAAACTCGGTGCAGATCCAGGAAACCTTCTTCGCATTTCGCAGGGCAAGATCCACCTTGCCGTGAACTTCATCAAGCCGATGGCGGAATTCTTCGAGCTGGATGAAAAGGAAGCCGCCTACTGGTCGGAGCTTGTTTATTTCGGTCGCGCCAAGAGCGACCAGGAAGCTTTGAACCATTATGAAAAGATGCAGGCGCTAAAGGGCATCCCTTTGAAGCGTCTTGCCAAAAAAGAGCTTGAATTTTACCGTCATTGGTACTACAACGCTATCCGTTCTGTAATCGGTATTTGTAATTTTAAAGATGATTATGAGGGTCTTGCCGAAAGCTGCACTCCGGCAATCACGGTTGAGCAGGCTAAGGACGCTATTAAGCTTCTGCATGACCTGAATATGATCTCTGAGGGTAAAGACGGGTACTGGAAAGTGAATGACATGTTTGTGAGTACAGGTGGCAACTGGAGATCCGAAGCTGTTCGGACATTCCAGAAGGAGACGATTCGCCTAGCGGGTGAATCGCTTGAAAGACATGCGCCTCCTCTCCGCGACATTAGCACCGTCACCATGACGTTCAACATGAACGATATCCAGCTCATCCGCGAAAAAATCAAGGAGTTCCGTTCGGACTTGCTGCGCATGTCGCAGGATGGCGCGGGTGACGATACGGTATTCCAGCTCAACGTCCAGCTGTTCCCGTTGGCGTTTATCAAGAAGTTGCAGGAGAAGTCAAAATGAAATGGCTAGCCTGCATATTTTCTGCTCTTATGCTTTGGAGCTGCACGGGAGGCCCTGGCAGCGAGACGACGAACGGCATTTGCGGATTCGCCTACATTGGCGATGGCCGTGTGGCTTCGTATGCAAGAATTGCTATTCGAAATGTGGACCACACGACATCCGTTGACAGTGCGACAAATGAAATTGTTAACGCCGATTTCTATGCCGATGCAAATGGATATTTTGAATTTGAAGCGCCAAAGGGCGATTACCGCTTGACGATTGTATATGGCGGTTCTGCCTATACTGGACTTTATTCTTCGGATGACGATGCGGACTTAGATTCTTTGAAGTTGGAGCCAACTGCGGTACTTGGCGGCTTGGCCGACATGCCGAAGGATTGTGGCTTTGTCTGGGTCGGTGTGCGTGGCATGGACGTGCTCGTGCGCTCGGATTCGACGGGACACTTTATGCTCTCGCAGCTGCCGTCGAACGACTCGTTGCAAGTGTATTTCTTGCGCGGTGACGACAATACAGTTTATGATAACTTGTCTATAAAGCTTAAGCCGAATGAAACGGAAATGGTTGATCTCCAGCCGGAAAAGCCGGATCCGTACGCTGGGAAGGTTAAGTTTGTGGCTGTGGCAGATGGCAAGGTTGTTCCATTTGCGTCACTTGCAATCCGCAAGGCCGATTCTCGTGTTGATTCTCTGCATGTGAGTAACGTCATTGCTGAAGCGGATGCTTATGCCGACAAGGATGGCCTCTTTGTCATTGATTCCTTGAAGTCTGGCGATTACCGTCTCACGGTGATGCAGTCGGGGGCTGCCTATTCTAAGGTGCTTACGGCAAAGCAGATTGCAGCGCTTGATACGGTCAAGCTCCAGGAAACGGCGAACTACATGAGCCGTGTCACGCTCCATGCTGGCGAAAAGTATGCATGGGTGGGCGTCTATGGTCTCGACGTCTTGACGAAGACGAACGAAGAAGGAACGTTTACGCTCCCGACACTCCCGACGAACGATTCGCTCGATATCTATGTTGTTACGACTAAAGATAGCTTGTATGTAACAAAGCGCATTGCCCCTTCAAAGGGTTCTGCCGATTTCGATTACCCGTATGTCGTGATGCAGGACTTCGAAAACGTGAAGGATACCGGAAGCTGGTATTTTAGCACGGATTCTGTTGGCTCCAAGATTCTGTCCAAGTCGTTCGATACGGATAACGAGCGCAAGTCCAAGGTGTTCCACGGAAAGTACAACCTGGTGGGAACGAATAATATTTACGCTTGGGTTTTGACCGGCATGTTCCTCCGCGACGAAGGCTGGAACCTCTCCACGCTCGATTCTATTTCGTTCTATGCCAAGGGCTCGGGCCAGATTCGCGTGTCTCTTGAAAACTGGACCCGTGAATCCGAAGTCGCTGGGCTCTCGCTCAAGGCCGCCTCGGAATGGAAGGACCTGAATTCGCAAAAGTGGACGCGCTATGTCGTGAAATACGATGACCTGTGCTATACCGCCCAGGATGTAAGCAACTGCTATATCGCATGGAATACGCTCAAGGACGATGTCCGTCAGCTGCATTTCTTCGTAAGAAATGGAACAGAATTCTATCTGGACGATATAGTGCTCTATGGCGCTCTTTTCTAAAAATTAGACCTTTTAAGTGCGCCTCGAATTAAGTATCTTTGTGCACATGCAGTCTATTGAATCAGAAGCAAAAATTGCTCAGGAATATCTCGCCCGCATCGCAAAAGATGCCGAGGCGAAGTTTGATGAACATCTCCCCCCAG
>Ga0256407_10003142_pt1 | contig 29982 bp, 26 predicted proteins | sample RumenRJG_04DNA_FD_193489 | JGI IMG/M metagenome (GOLD analysis project Ga0256407, IMG submission 193489) | Bovine rumen microbial communities from Lethbridge, Alberta, Canada - RJG_04 | ecosystem: Host-associated > Mammals > Digestive system > Stomach > Rumen | place: Canada: Alberta...
TCCTGAGTTCGTCGCCGTCGGGGTGATAACCCTGAAGCATTGCCTGAGGTTCATGTCAAGGCTGGCGGACGGTATTAGCAACCTATAGTGTGGCATGGCCAATCCCACAAGAAAAATGATTGACCCCTTTTTTTTATCCATCTTTATGATCTTCGCACAGCAGTCTGTATAAGTCCAATTGATACAGTGAATCTGCACTGCAATCCTATTGGTTCTTTCTATAAATCGCGCAAAAAACCGGTCCCATGCGACCCCTTTCCGGGATCGCAGGAACCGGTTCTCTCTGTATTCCATATGTCTGACGGCACCGGACATCAGAGTCCGTGCTTTTTATAATACTGATGCACTTCCCAGCAGCCGTAGACAGCCATGGCCGTCCATCCGGCCTGGGTGGCCCAGGCAATGCCCGAAACGCCCATGCGCCCCACCAGAAGCCAGCTTCCGGCAACGCGGAAGAAAATCTGAAGCACGGTATTGATAAATGTAATCTTCAGCTCACCCACGCCGCGGAACAGGGCCTGCAGCATCTGGGTGATGATGATGGTCTGATAGAAGAATGCCATATGCCGGAGATAGGTAACGCCGGCATTCCGGGCATCGTCGCTGATGTTCGTCAGGAACATGGGAATGATGCGGGGTGCAAACACATAGATCAATATGCCGGTAATCACCGTGATGCAGGCGCAGATTCGGAGTCCCGCGTGATATCCGGCCTTTACCTGATCCTTTCTCCCCTCTCCCAGAGATCTGGCGATATAGCTGGAGGAGGCCGAGGCGGTTCCCTCCATGGGCGCCAGCACAAAGGACTCGATGCGGCAGGCCGCGCCGTATCCGGCGATGGTGCCGATGCTCAGGGTATTGACCGCCCCCTGCACCATCAGCCTTCCGCCGTAGAGCACCGTCTGCTGGATGGCGGAGATGCCGCTGTAGGCGAGGATCTCCCGGATCTCCGTGTGGTCAATTTTAAGGTCCGACAGCCGGACTCTTAGCTCCGGCCGCTTTACAAATACAAACATGGTGCAGAACAGCATGGAGCAGGCCTGGGCGATAACGGTAGCCGCCGCCGCTCCGCCAGTCCCCAGCCGGAGATACGCCACAAAGAGAAGGTCCAGTCCAATGTTAATCACCGCCGAAACCATCAGCGAGAAAAACGGAACCCTGGAATCTCCCACCGCCAGGAACACCGCGGAATAAAAGTTATATAGGAAGGTGAAGATAAGTCCCGCCTCCACAATCCGCAGGTAAATCAGAGAATCCGCAAGGATTTCCTCCGGACAGTTGCAGAACCGGAGAATCCACCGGGCATTCAGAATACATAGGACGGCCAGCGCCAGGGAAAACAGGCATCCCGCCGTCAGCGCCGTGCCCGTCGTGATGCGGAAGGCTTTCCGGTCACCGCTTCCCCACTTCATGGCAAACAGCACATTCATGCCGATTCCCAGGCCGTAAATAAAGAAAATCAAAAGCGACATCACAGGCGCCGCCACACTGACGGCCGCAAAGCTTGCTTCTCCCAGGAAGCGGCCTACGATCATCGCATCCACCGCGTTGTACAGCTGCTGCAGAATGCTTCCCGCAATCAGCGGCAGCGCAAATCCGGCGATGTAGCGCGTCACCTGCCATTCATCGACCTGTTGTAATTTTGTCTGTTTCTTTTCTGTCTGTCCCATCGGACTGTCCTTCTTCCGTACTACCGAACGCGTGAAGGGCAGGCCAAAACCTGAGGCCCGCCCCGCAGTAACCGGTATTTACTTTGCCGCCACGCGCTCGGTCTCGGCGCCCAGCTTCTTTGTCACTTTGATGGAATCCATATATTCCACAATCACCTTTGCGCACTTGCGGCTGGTTCCGAACATGTCGCGAACCTGAATAAAGGTCAGCAGATCATTTTCCGCAAAGAATGCTTCAATCTTCTCCTTCGCCTCATCCATATAGTGCTTCATGGTGAGCCATTCCTCGCTGCAGCGCACCACCTTCTCCTCGAGAAGAAGCATCTGCAGGACATCCATAACCACCGGCTCCGGATAGCCCTTGAGGTCAATCTCATTAAACCGGAGAATCTCGTAGCCCGCATTTTCCAGGGTATCGGTCAGCAGCTTCTCGATGGCGAGATACTTCTCATCCTTCGTCACGGAGAATCCCTTAAGCGACATAAACTCGCCGTTTGCCTGGAAGCTTCCCTGGTCCACATAGAGCTTCATGCACTCGTCGAAGACATTCTGCTTCACCTTCTTCATGTACATGTTGTGGAACTCGGCCTTGCGCATGCCGTACCGGTATGGATACTTCTCGTGATAGCGGGTCAGATCCCTGGTCATGTCCTGCTGCATCCGGTACATGCTGTCCTTGTGCCAGTAGTATGTATCCTTCTTCATGGTCAGCTGGTAAATGCTTCCGGCCGCTTTCAGCTCTTCGAGATAAGGAAGCAGCTCTTCCTGGGAATGGGCCATCACCTTCGCCAGGTCGGCTAAAGTCATCAGTTCCTCTCCCTTTTCCCGGATATGGAACTCGCAGACATCGGCCAGCGAACCGGATTCCTTCCGGTTCAGTTCCTCGATGGCCGCCTCGTTGAAGCGCTTTTTCTTCTTCGGATTCGGCTCCAGCACGATGCCGCCGCCGATGGTCTCCACCGGAGAATAGAACCGGATGACAAAGCGGTCTCCCCGCTTTACCACGATGGGCTCCTCCAGCACCAGCTGGGCAAGTCCCGACTCGCCCGGTCCCAGCTCTTCCTTATCCAGAATCACCGCCCGGCACAGCACCTCGCTGGTGCCGGTGTAGAGGTGAAGTCTCTCCCGGTTGGTCAGAATCCGGTTGGAATCCTTGAGAATCTGCACCTTTACATCCACCCGGTCGGTGGGCTGCATGCTTCCGATGGGCGCGATGACGCAGCCCCGGTATATGTCTTCCTTGCGGATATTGGCGATATTGATGGCTACGCGCTGTCCCGCCTCGCACTTCTCCTGGTCCTTCTCATGGACCTGGATACCTCGGATCTTGCACTCTTTTCCTATCGGGAACAGCTCCAGGGTATCACTCTTATTGATGGTGCCGGAAATCAGTGTTCCCGTGACGATGGTGCCGAAGCCGGAGATGGTAAATACCCGGTCGATGGGCAGTCTCGGAATGCTGTTCACATCCCTCTCCTCCACCTCGTTCTTGACCATGTTGAGGATGACATCCTTCAGCTCGTCGATGCCTTCCCCGGTGGCGGCAGATACGCGGACGATGGGGGCATGCTCCATAATGGTGCCCTGAAGCTTCTCCCTGGTCTCTTCCTCCATCAGCTCCAGCCACTCTTCATCCACCAGGTCGCACTTATTCAGCACGAGAATGGTCTTCTGAATGCCCAGAAGCTCCAGAATATCCAGATGCTCCACGGTCTGGGGCATGATACCCTCGTCGGCCGCCACCACCATGATAACCAGGTCCATGCCGACTACGCCGGAAACCATGTTTCCGACGAACTTCTCATGGCCCGGCACATCGATGATGCCGCATCTTGTGCCGTCCTTCATGTCAAACCAGGTAAACCCAAGCTCGATGGTAATGCCGCGCTTCTGCTCCTCCTGCAGCCGGTCCGTGTTTCGGCCCGTCAGCGCCCGGATGAGCGTGGTTTTGCCGTGGTCAATGTGTCCTGCCGTACCGATAATGATATGCTTCATAATGCCTGCTTCCCGGATTCTTTTCAGGAATCCTGTCTCAATCCATCACTGAGTACATTGCCAAACATCTCTGCAATCTGTACAAAATCTTCATCGTTCAGGGTCCGCACATCCAGATGGATGGCGTCCTCTGAGGTTCGCCCGACGATGGGCACCGCCATCTGCAGCATCTGCCGCTCCAGCTTTGCAGCGCTGCCCTCCTTCGGTTTTATCACCACCGCCGTGCTCTTAATCCGCTCCAGCGGAAGAGATCCGCCGCCGATCTGGGATTCGCAGACTTCGGTGCTGATTTCAATTCCGGGGCAGGCTTTTCGCAGAAGGTCGGCCAGCTTCCCGGCCCTCTTTTCGGTGGATTCTGTGCTCTCCGTAATCATCCGGAGCACCGGAATATTCTCCTTCGCATTCTCCTCCCGGAGATACTCCAGGAGTACCAGCTCCAGTGCCGTCACCGTGAATTTGTCCACACGGAGGGCACGGGTCAGCTGGTTTTTCTTCATCTGCTGAATATACTTTTTCTTTCCGATGATGATGCCCGCCTGGGGACCGCCCAAAAGCTTGTCGCCGCTGAAGCATACCACGTCGGCGCCGGCCCGGATGGAATCCTGTACTGTCGGCTCATAGGTGATGCCGTACTTTGACAAATCCACCAGCACACCGCTTCCCAGGTCCTCAATCACAGGAATCCCGTGCTTTTCGGCCAGCGGCCTAAGGTTCGCGATCGGAACCGACTCGGTGAATCCCACAATACGGTAATTGCTGGTATGGACCTTCAGAAATGCCTTCGTCTCTTCGGTGACGGCATCCTCATAGTCTGCCAGGTGGGTCTTGTTGGTGGTTCCCACCTCCACCAGCGTTGCACCGCTCTGTTCCATCACATCGGGCACGCGGAACTTTCCGCCGATCTCCACCAGCTCGCCGCGGGATACCACGACCTCGCCGCCCTTTGCCATCGTGCTTAAGATCAGCATCACGGCGGCAGCGTTGTTATTGACCACCATGGCGGCCTCCGCGCCGGTCAGTCTGCAGAGGAGGGCCTCAAAATGGGAATACCGCTCGCCTCTCGCGCCCTTCTCCAGGTCATATTCCAGGTTGGAATACCCGGTCACGATATCAATCAGCTTTTCTGCCTGGCTCCTGCTGATGGGCGCTCTTCCCAGGTTGGTGTGAAGAATCGTTCCCGTTCCGTTGATCACCTTCCGGACCTTCGGCGTATGGAGCGCCTTCACCCGGGCGCAGATATCCGGCACCAGGTTTTCAATGGCGCCTTTCAGCGCCTCTTCGGCCTTCCCGGCAGCTCCTGCAGCTGCTTCAGCCCCTTTGCCTGTGCTCTTTTCTTCTGCAGACCCGTCCGCCAGTTCGCCGATTCTTTTCCTCAGCGCATCGGTCTGCTCCCGTATGGCATCCATCACGATGCCGTGCCCGTACTTCTCCGAAGCTTCTTTAATCTCCGGCTTCTCCAGAAGTATATCTACTTTCGGTATACTGCGGTAAAGTGCACCTTTATCGATCATATCCAAAACCTTTCGTCAGAACACAATCAGATTCTTCTCTTCCTGCGGCACCACTTTTCCGATGACGGCCGCTTTCGTATCCAGTTTCTTTTCCTCCAGTCTCCGCATCACTTCCTGCGCCTGTTCTTCCGGCACACTGATCAGAAGTCCGCCGGACGACTGGGGATCGTAAAGCACATCCATCACGGCCTCCGGCACGCCGTCAGCCATAACCTGCTTCATCGTATATCCGCGGTTTCTATAGGTGCCTGCCGGCACCAGACCCATAGAGGCATAATCCAGGGCATCGGCGATCATCGGAATCTTCGAGGAATCCAGAACCAGCGTCCCGTCGCTCGCCTCCGCCATCTCCCGGCAGTGGCCCAGAAGCCCGAAGCCGGTAATGTCGGTGCAGGCGTGGACTTCCATATCTCTCACCGCCTCGGCGGCATAGCGGTTCAGGGACCGCATCACGGTGACCGCCTCGGAAAGCGCTTCATCCGACGCCATCTCGCCCTTCGCCGCGGTATTGATAATTCCGCTTCCGATCTGCTTTGTCAGGATCAGCGCATCCCCCGGCCTTGCGCCGTAATTCTTCCAGATCTTATCAGGATGCACGAAGCCGGACACGCAGAGTCCGTACTGGGGCTCGTCATTCTGCACGGAATGACCGCCCACCAGGACTGCTCCCGACTCCTTAACCTTGTCCGCACCGCCCGCCAGGATATCTCCCAGAATGGACGGGTCAAGGCAGTTGGGGAATCCCACGATATTCAGCGCCACCTTCGGCACGCCGCCCATGGCGTAGACATCGCTCAGCGCGTTGGCCGCCGCGATCTGTCCGAACATATAGGGGTCATCTACAATCGGGGTAAAGAAATCCACGGTCTGGATCATCGCCACCTCGTCGTTTATGCGGTACACCGCCGCATCATCCGAAGTGTCAATCCCCACCAGAAGGTTCTCATCATAAAATTTCGGCAGCTTACCCAGAACCTGGGCAAGGGTCTCAGGACCTATCTTTGCCGCTCAGCCGGATGTCTTCGCCAGCTGTGTCAGTTTCACATCTGAACTCATGAGATTGCCTCCTTTCGTTTTTTTTCTTATGCTTCCTGCACGGGCGCCGCATGCTCTTATCTTCTGAATGCGCCGCGTGCTCTCATCAGTTTAACATTGTAAAGTAATTTTGTCCATCGCAGGGTATTGCCGCAGGCCCATGGACCGATGGCTTGTTTTGTTCCGGCTGCGGTTCCGTCTCCGGGAGCCGCAGGCTGCCGCTGCCGGCCAGAATCTGTTCAAAAAACGGGCTTTTCCGATCTGTCTTACGCTTACCAGATATCAGATCTGCTCTGAATACCATCACGAGCAGAATCTTTGACTCTAAAGCAGATCTTACTCTCTGATATAGGATTACAGATCTGATGTCAGTACAGCATATGCAGGATATCATACTCGCCCGAACAAGAGATATCCGATCTCCAGTGCAAATCCACTTCTCTGGGTCTTCTTTTTTCGCAAATCCAGATATATAGAAGTAAATCTCAGCAGATCTCCAGTCGGGAATCCACTCCCGGGTCCGCTTCTATACTTCCGGCTGCATTAACAAGCTTGTTTTGTTCCGGCTGATAGTCCGCTGGCTGACCCGGTACGGACTTCCAGCCAAGAATCTCCTGTCGAATCCGCTTCTATACTTCCGGCTGCATTAACAAGCTTGCTTTGTTCCGGCTGACAGTCCACTGGCTGTCCCGATACAGACTTACGGCCGTGTTCTCTTCCATGTCACGGCCGCAGATCCAAAATGCTGCCGCATCTGCGGCAGCATCGTAACGGTTTACCCGGTTATTTTTGGCGAGGGCGTGTGAGAATCGAACTCACCCAGGACGCTCTCGCGCCCAACACTGGTTTTGAAGACCAGGAGGCACACCAGTTACCTTTCCACCCCCAAAAACATCGATTGTTATTATATCATTGCCAATATTTTAAGTCAATTTCACAGGAATTGTATAGGAAATATCTATAAATGAGTCAGATTATCTATGAGTCTTTACTTACGTGACTTTACTGCAGAAGTTTTGAGCCGGACGATAAGCCGGGTTATGTCGTTGGATGGTCATCTATCTAGACCTGACGTCGCCGCCAGGCTCAAGCGACCTGCCCGGGAGCTGACGGGCCGCCATATGCTCCCTGTTCGGTCTTGCTTCGGATGGGGTTTACATGTGCCCTGCGTGTTACCACCCAGGCGGTAGTCTCTTACACTGCCCTTCCACCCTTACGTAAGCGCGGTCATCGGCCAGAGGCCTCCCGCAGAATTTCCACACGGTATCTCGCGCACAAAGTGCGCGAGATACGCGGCATTCGCCGCGCACTCCGACTTTTGTGCATCTGTGCAGCTGCAGACAAGTCTGCCCTGCACATCCGCCCAAAACCCGGACCGTGTGGACTCATCGCTTACGCGGTATATTTCTGTTGCACTGTCCTGGGAGTCGCCTCCACCAGACGTTATCTGGCATCCTGCCCTGTGAAGCCCGGACTTTCCTCTCCTGCAGCCTTTCGGCTCTTACAGCAGCGACCATCTGTCCGGCTCAAAACATATCGAAGTTTATCAGATTTCAGAGGAAACTTCAAGTCTTAAGTCCCTGCTTCTTCATCCTTTTCCTCCGGATCCGCTTTTGAACTCCCGGCCGCGGGAACAAGCTTGTTTTGTTCCGGCTGAAGTTTCTCTCCAGGGCTGTATGAGACCGCTCACGGAAGGCAAATCAGGGCTGGAAAGAAAGCTATTTCCGATCTCCCTGTCTATTTTCTCTCGTCGGATCCGTCCCGGATTTCGTTGGAGATTGATTCCGCAGGCCAAAAGCAGATCTTATATTCTGATATAGACACATGGATCTGAAGTCATCACAGCAGATACATGCTTTCAGCCCTGTCCGAAGAGAAGAATTCCGATCTCTTTAACAAATCTTCTGCCATGGATCTGCTTTTCCCACAAAGCAGAATAGAAAACGGCATATTAGAGCAGATCTCCAGGTGGAAAAGCCCTATCAGATCCGCTTTTGCACTCCCGGCCACAGGAACAAGCTTGTTTTGTTCCGGCTGACAGTTGTCTGCCCTTCTTCGCAGGATTCTCCAGGCGAAAAAACCCTGTCGGATCCGCTTTTGCACTTCCGGCCGCACAAACAAGCTTCCGCCGCGCCGGCGGCGCGGCAGGTTCCTCCCCACCACACATTTTCTGGCGAAAGGAAACAGGCGGTGTGCGCAGCACACCGCCTGAAAGCTTGTTCATTCCGATTTGAAGTTTTCCGCCTTCTGGCAGTTTAACTTTCGCTTATACGTTGAAGACGCCGCCGCCTACGAACTCCCGGAGCAGGGAGTTTGTGGGCACCCACTCGCTGGAAACGCCGAGGAAGTAGCTCAGGAACTTGAGCAGACGCTTGGCCTCCTGGTATTCCTCGCAGTCTCTGGGGATATTCATAAGAAGGGGTTCCGCGAACTGCTTCAGCACGGCCAGCTCGTAGACCAGCGCGGAGTTGAACATCACGTCCGCCGTCTCCTGGTTGGGGAAGATGTTCCGCTCTTCGCCCCGGCGCACGGAATCCCAGCGGCGGATGGTCTCTCTCGCACTGGTTCCGCGTCTTCTCGCATCCCGGATCATGCGGCGGATGAGACGTCCGTCGGTGGTCGGAATACGGTCATGGTTATCGATATTCAACTGGGTCAGCGCGCTGATATAGACACGGAACTTCTTGTCCGCCGGCAGCGCATAGGACATCTTCTCATTCAGGCAGTGGATGCCCTCGATGATCAGGACATCATCCTGGCCCAGGGTGAGATAATCGCCTTTGTACTCCCGCCTGCCGGAGACAAAATTGAACCTCGGAATCTCCACCTTCTCCCCGTTCAGAAGTCCCAGCATATCCTTATTAAACTGCTTCACGTCGATGGCAGCGAGAGACTCAAAATCATAGTCCCCCTTCTCATCCTTCGGCGTGTCCTCGCGGTTGACGAAATAATTGTCCGCCTCCACCGGATGGGGCTTCATGCCCAGCGCAGCCAGCTGAATGCTCAGCCGGTGGGAAAAGGTAGTTTTGCCCGAAGACGACGGGCCGGCGATCATAACGATCTTCCGTCCGGACTTCACAATCGTCTCGGCGATATCGCCGATCTGCTTTTCCTGCAGCGCCTCCTGCATCAGGATAATATCCCGGGTCTTTCCGTCCGCAATGGCCTGGTTCAGAGAACCTACGTCAGCGATTCCCAGCGCGCGGCTCCATTTTTCAGCGGAAAGCTGGGTATCAAACAGCTTGCGGCTTTCGTTAATCGGGGGCAGAAACGTCGGGTCCTCCCGCTTCGGAGAATTCAGGATAAATCCGCGGTCAAACTGTTCCAGCGAATATACCCGGATATACCCGGTATCCGGGACCATGTAGCCGTAAAAATAATTGTCGTAATTCTCGATGCTGTACACATTCACACTGGAGGCGGTGCGGAAGCGGAACAGCCGTTCCTTGTCCTCCATACCGTGCCGCCCGAACATCTCAATGGCATCCTCGGTGCCGAGGCTCCGCTTGTAGATGACCACCTTCTCCTCGGTAATCTCCCGCATGCGGGTATACACCCTGTCCAGCTCCTCCTTCGTCACCGGCCGGCCGTCGATACGCTCAATGTAGAGGCCGCTTCCCATGGTAAAACAGGATACCAGCGCATTGACCTCATCCTTACCGTACACATCGTACCAGGCCTTCAGCAGGATAAACAGGACGCTGCGCCGGTAAGCGTTGATTCCGGCCTTGTCCCGGGCCGTCAGAAATACCAGCTCCGACTCCTTTTCCAGCTTCCGGTGCAGTTCCCGCAGTCTTCCGTTCACGGAAACCATAAGAATATCGCTGTCATACTTATCCTGAAAATCCTTTGCAATTTCCAGGAAAGTCGTGCCGTACGCATACTCGCGTGTCTCAGTTCCGACAGTTACTCTGACCATAGTGTTCTCCTTTCCTGAAAAACATGTCTGGCAAATGTTTCCGTTCCGCGCAAGTCACTGCGGGCTTCCGTTCAAGACACGCACGCGTGCGCATCCCCCCACTGCAGTTATACCACCTTCTGCGGGAATATATCCGCGGCGCGCCGGATCTTAATCTCCTTCGGAAGCACCTTCTCCAGGTACTTCTCCATAATCGGCATAAAGATGTGCTCGATGCCGTAGTGGCCGGCATCAATGACCGCAAGGCCCCGCTCCGCCGCATCCAGTCCCTCGTGATGGCTGATGTCGCCGGTGATATAAACCTCCGCGTCTGCCCCGAGGGCAAGCTCAATCTCGCTTCCGCCGGAGCCCGGGCAGATGGCGGCACACTTCAGCTTCTTCCCGGAATCCAGATCTCCGAAGACGCTGACATGGGGAATATTGAAGGTCTCCTTCACCCTGCGGGCGAGCTCCATGAGCGTCATCTCCTCCGGCAGTGAGCCTGAAAGGCCGATGCCGTAGGGTTTTCCGTCGGCAAGACTTCCCAGGACCTCCAGAACCTTCGTATCCGAAAGGCCCAGCATCTCTGCCGCCCGATCCGCCATGCAGCCGGGGGCCGCGTCGAAGTTTGTATGCATCGCATAGCAGGAAATATCCTTCTGAATCAGGCGGAGAATCCGGCGTCCCACGAAATCCGTGTCATTGACCTTCTTGATTCCCCTGAAAATCAGCGGATGGTGGGAAATGATCATGTCAGCGCCCCACTCCGCCGCCTGGTTTATCACTTCATCCGTCACATCGACCGCCAGGAGAATCTTTTCCACCTCCCGGTCGCTTCTACCTGTCAGCAGTCCCGGATTGTCCCAGTCGCAGGCCAATTCCTCCGGGGCCAGTTCCCGGCAGAGCCGGATAATTTCATCGCATCTCATCTGCTGCCTCCCTGTTTTCGTCGAGTATCAGGTCAATTTCCGAAAGACGCTTCCGCGCCCCTTCGGTTCCGCTATTTTTAAGCTTTTCGCGGATTTCGGTCATGGTCCGGCATTCCTTATCCAGGTACTCCAGAAGGACCGGATTCTTCTCCTTTATGAGGCACCGCCCGTAGCGGAAATAGCAGGACTTCTCCATGGGACCTGTGCCCTTTCGCACGTCCAGGATCACATAATACTTCTCCATGTCCGTGAGCATCTCTTCCCGGGCGATATGCATCCCGTGGTCATATACAAAACGGCGCACCTCATCCTGCTCCGACTGGGGCGAAAGCACCAGCTGGGAAAGCTTATCCACCACCGGCATCCCCTCCGAAAGGATCCGGCAAGTGAGCTGCCCGCCCATGCCGGCGATCACCGCGCATTCCGCTTCCCCCGGCAAAACCGCCGAGAATCCGTCGGAAAGGCGGGTCTCAATCCGGTCCGCGAGGCCCCGCATCGAGACATTCTTCTCGGCCTGCGCCAGCGGGCCCTTCCGCACATCACAGGCCAGAGCCCTCGGCACTCTGCCCTCCTGCACCAGGGCAATGGGCAGGAAGCCGTGGTCCGTGCCGATATCCGCCACAACAAGACCATCATCCACAAAAGAAGCGATGGCTGCAAGGCGTTTTGAAAGTGCTGTATTACTCATCAAGATAATCCTTCAGTTTTTTACTTCTGCTGGGATGACGCAGCTTCCGAAGCGCCTTCGCCTCAATCTGGCGGATGCGCTCTCTGGTCACGTCGAACTCCCGGCCCACTTCCTCCAGCGTCCGGGGCTTTCCGTCATCGAGACCGAACCGCAGGCGGAGCACCTTCTGCTCCCGCTCGGTCAGCGTGGAAAGCGCCTCCATCAGCTGTTCGTGGAGGAGTTTGGAAGTCGCCGCATCGATGGGAACTTCCACATTGTCATCCTGTATAAAATCGCCAAGGTGGCTGTCTTCTTCCTCTCCGATGGGTGTCTCCAGGGAAACCGGATCCTGGGAAATCTTCATAATTTCCCGCACGCGGTCGACGGAAATCTCCATGCGCTCCGCGATCTCCTCCGGCTTCGGCTCTCTGCCCAGCTCCTGCAGAAGCTGACGGGAGGTCCTAACAAGACGGTTAATGGTCTCAACCATGTGAACGGGAATCCGGATCGTCCGCGCCTGGTCGGCGATCGAGCGGGTGATGGCCTGACGGATCCACCAGGTGGCGTATGTACTGAACTTGAATCCCTTCTTGTAATCGTACTTTTCCACCGCCTTCAGCAGGCCCAGGTTTCCCTCCTGGATCAGGTCCAGGAACTGCATGCCCCGGCCCACATAGCGCTTGGCAATGCTGACCACCAGACGGAGATTTGCTTCCGCGAGGCGCTTTCTTGCCTTCTCGTCGCCCTCGTCCATGCGGCGGGCATACTCAATCTCCTCTTCCGCGGAAAGCAGCGGCACCTTGCCGATCTCCTTCAGATACATTCTGACCGGATCCGTGACGCTGACGCCCTCCGGCACACTCAGGGAGAGGTCATTCACATCGATTTCCGCATCCGGGTCGCCGCCCTCTTCCTCCTGCTGCTCCAGGAAGAAGTCCGGGTCCATGTCCAGTCCGTCTTCCGGCCTCAGCACATCCACATTATTGTCATCAAGGAAGTCATAGATTCTGTCGAGCTGTTCCGGCCGGAGTACTTCGCCGCGGAAAAACCGGGTCACTTCGGACTCTTCCAGCACATTCTTTCTGCTGCGGGCAAGTTCCAGAAGCTTCTGCAGTTTCTCGGAAAATTCCTGCTCACTGCGTCCCGTCTCTGCGCCTTCTCCGTTCTCCGGAGCCAGAACTTCTGCGGCGGTCATCTCCTCCGCCGCCTCTGAATTCGCCATTGCATGATTTCTCGTCATAGAAACAGCCTCCTTAGCTCCGCCTGTTCGCGAATCAGCTTCTGCAGTGTCTCAATATCCGTTGCATTCCTGATTCTCGTATCCAGGCTGTTTTTCTTAATCCGCCTTACCGTCTCGGCAAACGCTTTCCGGTGTTCTTCCCCTTCCAGAGGCGTTCTCATGTCCTCATTGAACAGGGCCGCAACCTCCCGGTAAGTCCCCTCATCATCGATGTAGCGGGACAAAATCGCTGCCGCGTTGACTTTCCCATCCACCGCCTTTCTGTGTTCTTGGAATACATCCTCCGCCGCTTTGCGGTAGAGGGGTTCGGTAAAATCTTCGGGTCCCAGCTTTCCCTCAATCATATCAAAGAGGGACGGGTCCTCAATCAGCCAGGTCAGGAGAAGGCGCTCCGACTGCCGGATTCCCTCATCCTTTCCCTTCTTCTTCGGCCTTGCGGGTGCCGCCGGCTCATCCGTCTTCGGCGGAGCAGGAGCCTCTCCCCGCATCCCCAGCCGGTTCACCAGCTGCTTCAGCTCATCCTGGGGAATGTAAAACTCCCTGGCCACCGCTTCCACATAATTATTGCGCTCCAGGGGCTCCGTAAACTCCAGAAGCTTCCTGGCTGCCGCATTGTAAAACTTTGTCTTCTGCTCCGGGTCCTCCATATCCACGTCCCGGCGCAGGATATCGATCTCATAGAGGAAGCTGTTTCTCGCTTCCCCGATCCGCTTTTCAAACTCTTCGGCGCCCAGATTCTTGATAAACTCATCCGGGTCCTTCCAAGGCCGCATATTCAGCACCTTCGTGGATATGCCCACGGCCCGCAGCATCGGAATGGCCCGGAGCGCCGCCTTTACGCCCGCGCCGTCGCTGTCATAGGTCAGGATCACCGTATCCGTGTACCGCTTCAGAAGCGATGCATGCCGTTCCGTCAGCGCCGTGCCGAGGGACGCCACCGCATTGGTAAATCCCGCCTGGTGCAGGGCAATGACATCCATGTAGCCCTCGCAGAGAAGCATGTATCCCTTTCTGGCGGTCCTGGCGTAATTGAGCCCGTAGAGATTCCTGCTCTTCTCAAAGATCTTTGTCTCCGGCGAATTCAGATACTTCGGCTCCCCGTCCCCCATCACGCGGCCGCCGAAGCCGATGACCCGGCTGTTGACGTCCATAATCGGGAACATGACCCGGTTCCAGAACTTGTCGAAGACGCCCCGCTCGGAATAGGTAAATAGTCCCGTCTCCCTGAGGATACTGTCCTGATAGCCCTTGTTATCCTTGAGGTACCGGTACAGGTCGTCGCTGGTCTTGTTGGAATAGCCCAGCCCGAAGCGCTTCATGGTCTCCTCGGAAAGCTTCCGCTTCTTCAGATATTCATATCCCTGCTGTCCCTGGGGCTGGCGAAGCTGATAATAGAAATAATTCGCCGCCAGCTTATTGATCTCCAGGAGCGTATTCTTCCGCTCCGCCTCCGCTTTCGCCTCTTTCGAGTATTCCATCTTCGGCAGTGCAACGCCCGCCCGGTCCGCCAGCATCTCCACCGCCTCACGGAAGGTATAATTCTCATACTCCATGACGAAGGTATAGACATTGCCGCTGACGCCGCAGCCGAAGCAGTGATACATCTGCCGGTCCGGAATCACGTGAAAGGACGGGGTCTTCTCCCCGTGGAACGGGCACAACCCGAAATAGCTGTTTCCCGACTTTTTCAGTTTGATGTAACCGGAGATAATATCCACAATATCATTTCTTGACCGGACTTCTTCGATAATCTCTTCCGGATAATATGGCATCCTATCTCCTTTCCTTCGGTCTGTCCCTGCGAAACGCATTCCCTTCCGGAATCATTTCCCTCCATGTTCGGGAATCATCCCTTCCATGTCACAGGCACGAATAATTCGGTGAATTTATTGATGGCATAGATGTCCGTCATCCCGGCGATGTAGTCGCAGACAACCCTGGTCTTCGGCTCGTTCCGCGTCTGCATCAGTTCAATATACTCGGCAGGCATCTCCTCTGTGTGCTCCAGATAATAATCCCACAGCATCGTCAGCATATTCTGGGCTTTGCCCTCCTCCGACTTTGCCCGCGGGTTGGTGTAGACATTCTCGAACATCCATTTCCGGAGCTCGTGCATGGCCTCCTCCACCTCAGGAGACATGCAGATATGATCTCTGTCCTCGCTCTGCCGGATAATATCCCGGATCAGCAGGTCCAGTCTGCTTTTTACGCTGTTTCCCAGCACGTCGGTAAATCGTCTCGGGATGTCCTCCTCCCGGAAGATCTTACCGCGGATGGCGTCGTCGATATCATGGTTGATATAGGCCACCTTATCGGAAAGCCGCACCACATCGCCCTCCAGCGTGGCCGGATGGCCCGTGGTCCGGTGATTCATGATGCCGTTCCGGACCTCCCAGGTCAGGTTCAGTCCCTCCCCGTTCTTCTCCAGAACCTCGACAATCCGCACGCTCTGCCGGTAATGGGCAAATCCTCCCGGCGTAAGCTGATTCAGGATCCGCTCCCCCGCATGGCCGAAGGGCGTGTGTCCGATGTCATGTCCCAGGGCAATGGCCTCGGTCAGGGGCTCGTTCAGCCTGAGGCACCGGGCAATGGTTCTGGCAATCTGTGCCACCTCCAGCGTGTGGGTAAGCCTGGTCCGGTAATGGTCCCCTTCCGGGGCCAGAAAAACCTGCGTCTTGTGCTTCATCCGCCGAAATGCCTTGCAGTGCAGGATTCTGTCCCTGTCCCGCTGGTATACGGTGCGCATGTCGCAGGGCTCCTCCTCCCTGTCACGGCCGCGCGAGTTCACACTGAGTGCCGCATAGGGACTCAGATACTCCTTCTCCCACTGTTCTTCCCGCTCTCTGATGTTCATTCTGACAGCCTCCGCGTTAAGAAGTGCTTCCCATGAAAATGACGACCAAAAAACTTAATACTCTATTTTATCACATAATCTGAAAAAATCACACAAGAATTCGCACAAATTCGCAGAAACGACAGGATGGGCGGTTGAAAACCGCCCATCCCGCGCGATACGGGCATCTCGCGGCACAGCCGCTCGATGTCCGTTGGCCTGCAGATGACCGCCTGCATATGCAGTCGGCCACAGGGTGAGTACATCGCGGACCGCTCCGTGCAAGCACAGCGGTCAGCTCTGCACTCACCCTGTCCGCGCCGCCCCAGGCGGCGCGCCTGCAAGCCGTATCACGCAAAGAACCCGGATTTCTCTCGAAATCCGGGTTCCCATGCAATGCAGAAGAAGGGACTTGAACCCTCATGATGTTACCATCACACGGACCTGAACCGTGCGCGTCTGCCAATTCCGCCACTTCTGCATGAACGGCTGCGGAAGATGGGACTTGAACCCACACGCACATTCATGCACAAGATCCTTAGTCTTGCCTGTCTGCCAATTCCAGCACTTCCGCATATTCAGTTCGCCGTCGGCGTTTATCTCGCCAACAGATGAGAGTATAGCACAGACTTCCGAAGAATGCAACCACTATTTTTAAAATTTTCAAACCCCCGTTTCCAGGCCTACTTCCGCTCGTCCAATCCCCCATTCTGTAGTATAATTTTCAGTAGAGATATCCCGAGAGATATCACCCATCCGGGATACCCAGAACAGAAGGACAGCGAGGCAGAACAGACAATATGAACAAATCACCCAGGCGCTCCAGGCAGAATATCGATCTGGTACGCGAGCCCATAAGACCGGCGCTCGTGCGCCTCGCCATGCCCATCATGGCCTCCGCCTTTCTGTCGACCGCCTATAACCTGACGGATATGGCCTGGGTAGGAACCCTGGGAGCGGACGCCGTGGCCGCGGTCGGCGTGGGCGGCATGTACACCTGGCTCTCCGCCGGCGTCATTACCCTGGCCCGCATGGGCGGCCAGGTTCTGGTGGGCCAGGAGCTGGGCGCGGAAAACCGGAAAAAAGCCGCTTCCTACGCCAGAGCCTCCGTGCAGATGGGCATCCTCCTGGGAATCCTCTACGGCCTCATCTCTCTTCTCTTCACGAGACAGCTGGTGGGGTATTTCCGCCTGAGCAATCCGGCCTCTATCTCCGACGGCATCCGCTATATCCGCATCGTCTGCGGACTTATCATATTCTTCTTTATGACCTTCCATCTGACCGGCATTTTCAATGCCCAGGGAGACTCCCGGACGCCGTTTCGGGCCAACTGCGCAGGTCTTATCTTCAATATGGTCATGGACCCGATCCTCATCCGGGGCATCGGTCCCTTCCCGCGTCTCGGCGTCACCGGCGCAGCCATTGCGACTGTCGCCGCCCAGGTCATCGTGACGGGAATCCTCATCCGCCACATTCTCTCGGAAAAGGGCCGGGGAAATGTTCTCCGGGACGGTCCTCTCCTCACTCCGGAGCAGGGCGAAATCTATGGGGACATCTTCCGCCTGGGCTTTCCGGCCGCCGTGCAGAACATAATCTACACCGGCATCTCCTTTGTGCTGGGACGGCTCGTCGCCGAATGGGGAGACCACGCTCTGGCAGCTCAGCGCATGGGCAATCAGATTGAATCGGTCTCCTGGAACATCGCCGACGGCTTTGCTGCCGCCATCAACGCCTTCACCGCCCAGAACTTCGGGGCAAAACGGAAAGACCGGATACAGGAAGGATACCGCTTCTCCTTCCTCACCCTGGGGGCCTGGGGACTGCTGGTGACAGCCGCTTTCCTCTTCCTGGCCGATCCTATATCCCGGATCTTCTTCCACGAGGCGGGCGTAATCGGCATCTCCAACCACTATCTGATGATCATCTCCTTCTGCGAGGCCTTCATGTGCATCGAGAGCATGACGATAGGCGCGCTCTCCGGTCTCGGAAAAACGCGCCTCTGCAGCATCATCAGTATTCTTCTTACCGGCGCGCGGATCCCGTACGCCTATGTGCTCTGCCGCACGAGCCTGGGGCTCGACGGCATCTGGTGGGCCTACTCCATCAGCTCCATCTCCAAAGGAATCGTCTTCTATCTGACCTTCCGCTGGGAAATGAAGAAGCTGCCGTTATGATTCAAAGCGCAGCACGGCCGTCTGCGGTGCGCCGTCCTCGGGAAGCACCAGGGTGTTGCCGCCGTAAACCACGATATCGTCGCAGAGCTTCGTGTAGGCATCCAGGGTCCCGATCTTCGGGTAGCCGAAGGTCTCGGTGCGGTAATGCATCGGTACGGTGACAACGGGCTTCAGCTCGTCCACCAGGGCCTTGATGCGGTCCGGCTCCATGGTGAAGAAACCGCCTACCGGAATAAGCATCACATCCACGCCCCGGAGCATGTCCTTCTGCTCTTCGGTGGGCATGCAGCCGATATCTCCCATGTGGGCAATGCGGTACTCGCCGTCGTCGAAAATCCGGATAACATTGGTGCCGCGGAGAGCTCCGCCTTCCTCATCGTGGAAGGACTCGATCTCGGTAATCACAAAGGGGCAGGCTTTGGCCTCCGCGCCCTCGCGGATAGTAACCAGGTCCACTGCACCGTGATCGCCGTGGAAATGACTGCACAGCACTTTGTCAGCCTCGGTTCTCAGCGGCGGATATCCCGGAATTGAACCGTCAGCGTAGGGGTCCAGCACGATGACATAGTCATCCTTCTCCAGACGGATGCAGCTGTGTCCCAGCCAGGTAATCTTCACTTCTCCCATATCTTAACCTCTTTCTTTGCTCCTGCCTGCCGCCTGCACCCGGGGTGCACGCAGCAATTCTTCAATGCCAAAAACGCCAAAGGCGCTCCGCTGCCGAATCCGGCTGCGAAGCGCCCTTTGTATTTCTTAACGGATATTGCTTAGTTGAGCGCAGCCTTTGCAGCCTCAGCTACCTTTGCAAATCCCTCTGCATCGGTGATAGCCATGTCAGCAAGAACCTTGCGGTTCAGATCGATGCCGGCCTTCTTCAGACCAAACATGAACTTGCTGTAGGAAAGTCCATTGATACGTGCAGCAGCGTTGATACGGGCAATCCAGAGCTGTCTGAACTGTCTCTTTCTCTCCTTGCGGCCTGCATATGCGGAGGTCAGAGCTCTCATGACAGACTGCTTGGCAATTCTGTACTGCTTGGACCGAGCGCCTCTGTAACCCTTCGCGAGCTTTAATACTCTATTGTGCTTCTTTCTGGCATTCATGCCACCCTTAACTCTTGCCATTGGTAGTTCCTCCTTCTATCCTGAACCTCTGCTTAGATGTACGGTAAAATCTTCTTCATTACCTTGCTGTTGGTGATATCGGTTACGATATCCTTTCTCAGATTCATCTTTCTCTTGGAAGATTTCTTTGTCAGGATGTGGGATTTGTAAGCTTTATTGCGAACCAGCTTTCCGGTTCCGGTCTTCTTAAAGCGCTTTGCAGCCGCTCTGCTCGTCTTCATCTTAGGCATGATCTGATTCCTCCTTAGTTGTTGGTTAATTATTTCTTTGCTGACAGGAAAATAACAATCGTTCTTCCCTCGACTTTGGCAGGTTTGTCAACCACCGCGATGTCGCCGAGCTTCTCTGCGAAATCGTCAAGGATGTATTTTGTCTGCGTCATGTGAGCCATCTCACGGCCTCTGAAGCGGAGGGTAACTTTAACCTTGTTGCCCTTTTCAAGGAACTTTCTTGCATTGTTTACCTTGGTATTCAGGTCGTTGTCATCAATGTTCGGGGAAAGACGGATCTCCTTGACCTCAATCGACTTCTGTTTCTTTTTGGCCTCTTTTTCCTTGCGGAGCATCTCATACTTATACTTACCGTAATCGATAATCTTGCAGACCGGCGGCTTGGCAGTGGGCGCAATCTTAACCAGATCAAGTTCTGCGTCTCTTGCCAGCTTGAATGCATCCTTTGCGGACATAATGCCGAGCTGTTCTCCGTCCTCTCCAATCAAACGAACTTCCTTATCGCGGATCTGTTCGTTAATCATCAAATCGCTAATGGCCGTGTACCTCCCATCCTGATTAGAATCAAAATACAAAAACAAAGAGCGGACACAGGGTCCGCTCCACAAATCAAATCAGACACACATAATGCGTGTGCTATTGCTTTATGAACCGCCGGTCACTTGCTCGTGCCGGGGTGAGGCGGATAACCTGCTTTCCTGATGCTGTTTTCTTACAGCACTCCTACATTACACCATGCAGGGGCAAATGTCAACTGCTTTTTCGAAAGAATTTGGCCACAGGACATAGATACTGCTATCTCCCGTTTTCCCCGCCCGCAAGAGCGGCCTTCTTCTCTCTCTCTTTTCTCGTCAGCTCCCGCCAGATGGTCAGAAGCATGGTGATATAGCAGGCCGAGCCGCCGATGACGTTCGATATCGGCTCCGCCAGGAAGACGCCGTCGGTGCCCAGGCCGTTCCAGTACGGCAGAAGGATGGTCAGCGGCACCACGATAATCACCTTCCGAAAGATGGAGAAAAAGATGGACTGCTTCGAGCGCCCCAGGCCTACTGCCGTCGACTGCCCCGAGCTCTGCAGGGCCATAAAGATGAAGGCGAAGAAGTACAGCCGGATAGCCGGCACGGCAACCGCCAGAAGCTCCGGATCCCGGTTGAAGATGCGGATAAATGCTTCCGGGAACATGTGAATCGCCGCCCAGATAACTCCAGCATACAGCACCGTCGCCCCGGTGGTAAACAGAATCGCCTGCTTCACTCTCCCGTATTCCTTCGCGCCGTAGTTGTAGCCGATGACCGGCTGGGCGCTGTTCGTCACGCCGTGCACCACCTGGAAGGCCAGCTCCCGTACCGACATGATGACCGTCATGGCCGTAATATAGAGGTCGCCGCCCCACTTCTGCAGGGTGGAATTGCAGAACATCTGCACCAGGCTGTTGGTCATGAGGAACATGAACCCAGAGGCGCCAAGGCCGAGAATCCGAAGCACCCGCGGCTTCTCCAGCTCCATCCGCTCTTTTTTTATCCTGAGAATCGCCCTCTCTCCGGTCAGAAACTTCATAATCCAGATGGCAGAAAGGGTCTGGGAGATAATCGTCGCCAGGGCCGCGCCCTGCACGCCCATATGGAACAGGAATATAAACACCGGGTCCAGAATCAGGTTCGCCACCGCACCGATGATGACCGTCATCATGCCGATCCCGGCAAATCCCTGGGCATTGATGAACATATTCATGCCGAGACCAATCATAACGGAGACATTGCCCAGCATATAGATGCTCAGGTAGGAGGCGGCAAAGGGGTAAATGGCGTCGCTCGCTCCCAGCAGATACAGCATCGGCTTTTTTATAAGAAGAAGCACCACCGTGAGGACGAGACCCGTGCGGACCAGCAGGTTAAAAGAGGTGCCCATGATCCGCTCCGCCTCCTCCAGGTTTCCCCTGCCCCGCTCGATGGATGTGAGCGGCGCGCCGCCCATGCCGTAGAGGTTTGCAAATGCCATCACGAAGGTGATGACGGGGAGGCAGATGCCCAGTCCCGCCAGGGACAGGGAGGCATGCTCCGGAAGAAGTCCGATATAAACGCGGTCCACCACGTTATACAGCACATTGACCAGCTGGGCCAGCGTCATGGGCACGGCCAGCCGGAGGATATTGCCGCTGATGGAACCTTTGGAAAAATCATTTCTGGTCTTTTGTGTATTCATATATTTCAGTGGATGAGTTCTTGTGACTGTGTTGCAAAACACAGATAATATCAGTCAGTAATACAAGAAGAATAGCGCAGATTCGCGGTTTTGACAAGTATTCTGCATGCTGATTGAAGACGCGCCGCTGCAGAGGCATAAGAATACGGCTGTGTACAGGTTTTACCCCATACACAGCCGTATCGGCATACCGCCAATCCCCCCTCAGGGTTCTCTGCGGCATAGTTCCGGAAAATCCGGATATTATTCTACGTTGTCCTTGGTGATCAGGCTAACCTCAACCGGAAGGGTCTTTTCTACGGTCTCGCCTGCCATCAGCTTGGTTGCGGTCTCAACAGCGGTTGCACCCATCAGGTCCGGCTGCTGTGCAACGGTTGCTGCCATGGTGCCTTCCTTAACTGCTTCGATAGCGTCATCGGTAGCATCGAATCCGGCAACGATGATCTCCTTGTCGCCGATAGCCTCGATAGCGCCCAGAGCCATCTCATCGTTGTGTGCGAATACGCACTGGATATCCGGGTTTGCCTGCAGCATGTTCTCCATAACGGTCATGCCTTCTGCACGGTTGAAGTTTGCAGTCTGGCTTGCAACCACATCCAGCTTCTCATCTGCTACAGAGTGGAAGCCCTCGCCGCGGTCGATGGTAGCACTTGCGCCGTTTACGCCTTCCAGCTCAGCGGTCTTGGCACCCTCGCCTGCCAGCTCAACCAGATAGTCAGCAGCCATCTTTGCACCTGCTACGTTATCGGAAGCGATGGAGCAGTCCACATCGACGCCATTGACCACACGGTCAACTGCAATGACCTTGATGCCCTTTTCGATAGCATCTTCTACGGCCGGAGCAACGGCATCGGAGTCAACCGGGTTAACAATCAGGACAGCGATATTCTTGGAGATCAGGTCCTCGATGTCGCTGGTCTGCTTTGCGGAGTCATCACCTGCATCAACTACGATGAGGTCAACGCCCAGCTCTTTTGCCTTTGCCTCAGCGCCGTCAGACAGAGTGACAAAGAAGGGATTGTTCAGGGTGGACAGAGACAGGCCGACGCTGCCTTCTACGGCTGCTGCGCCCTCTTCTGCTGCGGCGGTCTCTTCGCCTGCTTCTGCTGCCTCGGTCTCTGCTGCGGTTGTCTCAGCGGGTTTGCTGCTTCCGCATGCTGCCATGGAAAGAACCATGATGGATGCTGTTGCCAGTGCTGCAAGTTTTTTCAGTTTCATACCTTTTTCCTCCATATTGAAAAAAAATAGTCTATGCGCAACATCCGCCCCGGGCCGAGGGGAGGTATCCATCCCCGGATCCGAGACAGATGTCTGTGCCTTTGTTATCTCTTGCGGTCAGAAAGAACCGCAATCAGGATGACCACTGCCTTGACGACGGACTGATAGTAGGAAGAAACGCCCAGGATGTTCAGTCCGTTGTTCAGAACCGCGATGATGAGGACGCCGACGAAGGTGCCCCAGATGCGGCCGCGGCCGCCGTTCATGCTGGTGCCGCCCAGCGCAACGGAAGCGATGGCATCCAGCTCATATCCGTCGCCCAGGGTGGGCTGTGCGGAATTCAGTCTGGACAGAAGAATCAGTCCCGACAGAGCTGCCATGCAGCCGGAAATCGCATAAGCGCAGAGCTTGGTGCGGTCGATGTTGACGCCTGCCAGCTTTGCGGAAACCGCGTTGCTTCCGGTCGCATAAATCCGGCGTCCGAAGGTGGTCTTCTCCAGAACAAACATAAATACCAGGAACACGGCCACAAAGAGAATGACCGGGAACGGAATTCCTAATACACTGCCCTTGCCCACAAACTTAAGCAGCGGGCTGGAGCCGAGTCCCGAGATGGGTTTTCCGTTCATGAAGATCATGGTGATGCCGCGGAAGGCAGTCATCGTAATCAGCGTTGCGATGAAGGGCTGCAGGCGTCCCTTGGTCACCAGGATGCCGCTGATGCAGCCGAACAGTGTGCCGATGACAAGTGCCAGCAGCATAGCAATGCCCGTGGGCATGCCGCCCTTGATGAATGCCGCGCAGAAGGCCGTGGTCAGAGCCAGCACGGAACCGACCGACAGGTCGATGCCGCCGGTCAGGATGACGCAGGTCATTCCGAAGGCGATAAAACCGTTGATAGACGACTGTCTCACCAGTGACATAAAGTTATCGATTGTGCGGAACTGGGGACTGATTGCACTGATGATAATCACCAGACCGATCAGCGCGATGAGTGCGCCCAGGTCCTGAACCTTTGACATAAAATCTTTCTTATCCATCGAGCTGCCCTCCTGTGGCAAGAGTCATGATATTCTCCTGATTTGCTTTGTCGCGGTCGATAAAGCCGGCGATGTGTCCTTCGTGCACTACCATGACACGGTCGGACATTCCGAGAACCTCCGGCAGTTCCGACGATACCATGATGATGGCAACGCCCTTCGCCGCCAGGTCATTGATAATGGAATAAATTTCCTTCTTTGCGCCGATATCCACGCCGCGGGTCGGCTCATCCAGAATCAGCACCTTCGGGTCGGTAAAAATCCACTTTGCAAAGACGACCTTCTGCTGGTTGCCTCCGCTCAGCTCTCCGCAGGCATGCTTCGGACCCGTACAGCGGATGTGCAGCTCCTCGATGCCCTTCCTGACCATATCCAGCTCGGCCTTCGCATTCAGAATGCCGCCGGAGGAAATCCGGTCCAGATTCGCCACGGAAATATTCTTCATGATGCTCTCTTCCAGCATCAGGCCCTCGACCTTGCGGTCCTCGGTGATGAATCCGATGCCGTTCTTCATGGCATCGCCCGGTGTCTTGTTCTTAACCTCTTTGCCTCCGACCAGGATCGTGCCCGTCACATCCGGCATATTGCCGAAAATCGACTGCATAATCTCCGTCCGGCCGGCGCCCATGAGGCCTGCCACGCCCAGGACTTCTCCCGCGCGGACACTGAAGTTTACATGCTCAAACACGCCGGGACAGCACAGATCTCTTACCTCGAATTCCGTATCTCCCAGCTTCACGTCCCGTTCCGGAAAGCGTTCTCCGATCTCGCGCCCGATCATCATGCGGACCACTTCCGGCATATCCGTCTCCGGAATCTTCCGGGTTCCCACATACTGACCGTCTCTCAGGATCGTGATCCGGTCACACAGTTCAAAGATCTCCTCCATCCGGTGGGAAATGTATACGATGGACACGCCCTTTTCCTTAAGGCCCCTTACCACCTCAAACAGGACCTTCGTCTCGCTCTGGGTCAGCGCCGCGGTGGGCTCGTCCATGATGATTACCTTCGCATCCACCATCAGGGCTTTTGCGATCTCAATCATCTGCTGCTGTCCGATCGACAGGGTATTCATCTTCCGGGCCGGGTCAATCTTTACGCCCAGCACATCCAGAATCCGCTTCACCTCGGCCCGCATGGCCTTCGTGTCGCAGATGCCGAATTTGCCGTGAATCTCCTTTCCGAGGAACATGTTCTCTTCCACCGTGAGGTCAAACAGAACATTTAACTCCTGGTGAATAAACACAATCCCGGCCTTCTCCGCCTCCTGCGGATTGTGGTAGGTTACCTCCTGTCCGTCCACGATGACCGTTCCGGAATCCCTGGTATAGACGCCGGTCAGGATCTTCATCAGCGTTGACTTTCCTGCGCCGTTTTCGCCCATCAACGCATGAATCTCGCCATCCGCCAGTTCAAATCCCGCGTCGCGAAGGACCGGGTTGCCCCCGAATGATTTATTGATTCCACGCATCTCAATCTGCATAAGAACCTCCTAGAATATGCAGCCGGACTGAAGAATAATGTTGGAATAGGGTGTCGTCTCACCGGTGCGGACCACCGCCCTGCATTCCTCCGTCATCCTCTTCAGCTCCTCATGGCTGACAAATACTACCTCGGGCATGCTGCCGTCGTACCGTTCTTTAAAATACGCAAGAACCGCCTTCAGCTGGTCCGGGTTCTGTTCTTTCATCTCCTCTGCCAGGAAGCACTTCTCAATCTTCATATCCCCTGCAACGGTTTCGAGCACGTCCATAAAGGCCGGCTGTCCGAACCGGAGTGCAAGGTCGATCCGCTCTGTCTCTTCCGGGACCGGCAGTCCGCAGTCGCCGATGCAGATCTGATCGGTATGTCCCATATAAGAGAGAACGCGGGAAATATCACTGTTCAGTATTCCGTTCTTTTTCATGACCTCACCTCTTCCCGTCTTCCTTCATCGCCTGCGCTACTTCCTCCGCCGTCGGCATGCCGCCCTGGGCTCCGAACTTCTCGGTGGAAAGACTGGCAGCGGTATTCGCATACCGCAGGGCCTCCTCCACAGAATCTCCCATGGCAATGCGGACGCAGAATGCGCCATTCATGGTATCCCCGGCCCCGGTGGTATCCGCCACCTTTGCCGGCCGGACCGGAACATTCAGAACCTTTCCGTCCTTTAAGCCCACGGAAACGCCGCGGGATCCCTGGGTGATAACCAGCTTCTCCGGATACTGCAGAAGCATCTCCTCTGCCGTTTTGTCTTCCCCGAAGATCAGACCCGCCTCATGTTCATTCGGCGTAAGCCAGGTCACCTTTTGGATGATCTCAGCCGGAACCTCCGCCGCCGGTGCCGGATTCAGCACCACCGGAATGTTCTTTTCGCTGCAGAGCTCCACAATATAGTGGACCGTATCCAGCGGAATCTCATGCTGAAGCACCACCATATCGTATCCGAGCAGTTCTTCCTTCACGCTGTCTACATACGCCCGGTCCACTCTGCCGTTGGCGCCGGCCACCACGATGATGGTGTTGTCATTCTCTCCGACCGTGATGATGGCAATTCCCGTCGGAACGCCTTCCACCACGCGGATAAACCTGGTATCGACACCATTTGCCCGGAGATTTTCCGTCATCTTCCTGCCATTTTCGTCGTCGCCGACACAGCCGAACATCGCTGTCTCCGCTCCGAGACGGGCCATGGCAACTGCCTGGTTGGCTCCCTTTCCACCGGGAATGTACCGCAGATCATGTCCGGCCAGGGTCTCCCCCTTATGCGGGATCCTGTCCGCAATTACGGTCTGGTCAATGTTGATGCTTCCGACGACCGCAATTCTCATATCCATACCCCCTCCTTTGGAATAATCCGAATTCATATCTGCTATTCTAGCACTTTCTAACATTTAATGAAAGATCAAGATCGTAATTATATTCATTATTACTTGTATATGATCTAAAGTACAAAAAAAGAACCGCGCCGGCAGATTTGACTCTGTCGGTGCGGTCAGAAAATGAGGCTGCCGGAAGGAAACCGCAAAGTTCCCCTGCCGACAGCCTCACCGCCACAGAAGTATAAAGGTATATAAATTGATGGTATTTACATTAAATTCCGGCCGCTACTGCCGGAGCGCATCTACCGAATGCTCGCGTCTTCTCTTCTTCGCCGCCGTCCTTTCGGTAATCTCATCAACCAGAAGGAACAGGAGGAAAGATATGCTGAAGCCGCCGAAGAATGTCAGAATCAGGCTCTGATACTTTGAAATCGTCCACGCCTCAAACCAGATAAGCAAAAGTCTTGCCACGGTAAGGCCGATGGCCGTCCAGACAGCCTGCTGCATCGCACGTTTTGCCATAACTGCCGCCTCCGTTTCCGGGGAAAAACACTATCTTTGTTGTGTCTTCATCATAACAACGGGGCCGTTTACATTCAATAAAGATAGTCTGTCGAATCCTTACGAATTGGTATAGTTTCCCTTTTCCGCCGGTACGGAAGAAAAATGTTATTATTTCTTCACCGGATAAACACAGACCGAACACATTTTCCAACTAATATGAAACTACGCTGAATGCATGCAGCGTCATTCTATTATTCAGAGAACAGCCATGGCACATTGTAAGGAGGTTTTTGATATGAGTCTTAGAAAGAAAATCGCAGGAGCGGCTTTCGGAACCCTGCTGGGTGCTTCCATCCTCACCAGCTCTGCCTATGCCGCAACCACAGCCACCGCGTCAAAAGCAGAGACCGCGCAGGAGGCCAGACCGGAGCGCAAGGACATCCTGAGCTCCCTGGTGGAGTCCGGAAAGCTCTCGGAATCGACCTACAATAACATAAAGTCCTATATGTCGGAACATAAGCCGGAGAAGAAGGAGAAACCGGCGGATGGTTCCACCGGCACCGTCGGCAGCGACGAAACGGGCACCAAAAAGCAGCGTCCGGCCCGCAAGCCGGACAGTGCCACTACCGAGGGCAGCACTTCTGCTGACGGCACAGCCGCTACGGCAGATGCAGCCGGGAAGGCCCCCGGAAAGGGCGGTCGCCGGGGCGGCGGCATGATGCATGGAAACATGCTTCAGGAGATGCTGGAAGCCGGCGTCATCACCCAGAGCGAATATGACGTCATCAAAGAAGCCATGCCGGAGCGTCCCGAAAAGCCGGAGAAGAAGGCGGACGGAACCACGACGAGCTGATATGACACAAATATTTAAATAACCTGCGGCAGTAAGAAAGCCCAATAAGAAAACCCAGTAAGAAAGCCCGGAATGGCAGATATCTGTCATTCCGGGTATTTTTTTTTATCTGCTGTCAGTCTTTCTGCCGGAACCTCATCCGCAGGTAATTCTGCTCCCGGTATTCATAACTCCACTCTTCGGCAACGCTTTTTACAATCCGCAGGGACAGCTCATCCCCCTCCTTCAGCGGATTATAATCCCTTCCGCCATACTGCAGCAGAAGCTCTGTACTCATATCCGCATCGGAGTATTCCAGCGAAAGCTTCATAGGTACCGCATCTTCCCCGAGGGCCGGCAGAATCGTCTGAAGCACAAGCTCCTCCACCGCCAGCTGAATGTTCCTTATTAGTGCAGGCGAAAGAAGCTGCAGCTGGCAGAAGGCGAGAATCTCCGTGGAAAGCCCCGGATAGTCAAAGTCCGTGGAAGCGATATCCAGGGACAGGGTCCGAAGCTGTCTTATGAACTGCCGGGTCTTTTCCCTTTTCGGATTCTCAAAGATCTCCTGCGGCGTCCCTTCCTCATAGAGCACGCCTTCATCCAGGTAGAATACCCGGTTTGCCACATCTCTCGCGAACCGCATCTCATGGGTAACGATAAACATGGTCATCTTCCGGGCGGCCAGATTCCGAATGACCCGGAACACTTCTCCCACCATATTGGGATCCAGCGCAGAGGTGGGCTCATCAAAGAGAAGTATGTCAGGATGCATGGCGATCGCCCGGGCAATGGCTGCCCGCTGCTTCTGGCCGCCGGACAGCTCATCCGGCCAGGCATGGGCCCTTCCTCCTGCTGTAAAAGCAGATCCTGGTTGGATCTGGAAGTTGAGAGATCCGCCAAAATACGCAGGCGTACAGGGAAAGAGGAAGAATCGCAGATCTTATGTGCGCCTGTATACTGGGAGATCTGCTTAAGCTTTGCTTGACGATGCAGGATTTGCAGGGGACAAAGGAAACAAGCAGATCTTATGTGTGTCTGCGAACCGGGAGGTCGGCAAAGCCATGCAGAAACTATAGGAAGAGCGGGATAAAAGCAGATCCGAGGAGCAGATACAGTCCAGGGGGTCTGCAGTCAGGCATTCGCATCCATTGACCTCCGTTGTCTTTACAACCAGTCCGACACAAACGGTCATCGGTGCCATGATAAATGGTAAATGATAAACAATAAATACAAAAAAACCGCGCGACTAAGCTCAGAATGGCTTAATCACGCGGTTCTCTGAAAGTGGACCCGAAGCGGAATCAGACGAACCGCTTAGACAAAAAAATTCGACCCGTCCTTATTATGATTATTTCCTTTTAATGAATCTATGGCTTTATTCATATCAGGGACATCACCCAACGTCATCCATACAAATTCCTCATCGGATATATCTAACCTCTTGTTTTTTATGGAGTGCTCGTAATCCTCATATGCTTTAATTTTAGCTAAAATAGATTCAACATTTTCTTCGCGTTTTTCATCACTGAAAAATAGATTTAGAGCTAAATTATCATCATCAACCATTATTTTGTCAATTATATAAGGAAGTATCTTCGCTCGCATAACCGGATCATTAAAGTTGCCCAAATAGAATTCCAACCACTTTAAAACTGTCCTTGGTGAGAAATTATTCTTTTCCGACCTTCCTCTATTTTTAACTCTTCTTCTAATAGTTTCTTCTGATTTTGCAAATCAATCATGCGATTGCGTATTATATCACTACTATTTCCAGCTTCAACATCTTTAAGCAGATTAGCAAGCCTCTTATCAATGTCAGTTATTCTTAATTTAAGGCCCTCTTCATAATCTGAATCCGGTCCATATTGATCCATATACAGATTCAGATTATGTATGAAGGAAGACTTCCAGAATAAAAATATGAGCTTCAGTCCTACTTGGGCTGAAGCTCCTTTGTGCGATTATCTTCCGGTTTATTCTTCCATCAAGGATTATGTATTACATTTCTCTTTCCACTATTGGCAGTTCCTCTTACTTCTTCGTGGTAAAAGTAATCTACAATTGTTGGATGTCCTTTCT
>Ga0256407_10003145_pt1 | contig 29971 bp, 18 predicted proteins | sample RumenRJG_04DNA_FD_193489 | JGI IMG/M metagenome (GOLD analysis project Ga0256407, IMG submission 193489) | Bovine rumen microbial communities from Lethbridge, Alberta, Canada - RJG_04 | ecosystem: Host-associated > Mammals > Digestive system > Stomach > Rumen | place: Canada: Alberta...
CAATATTATCTTTTCTTTCATTTTCTTTCTTAATTATAGGTTTGTCTATATCTTTTTTAACATTCTTCTCATTTATTTTTTGTTTTTGATTTTTAACATTTATTTTATTTAATTTTAAATCTTCATCTTCATTTTTAATATTTACTTTCTTTTGATTTGAATTTATATTACCTTTTTCTTTTTTATTTTCATTCAAATTAATATTATTTTCTATCAAATTATTTTCATTTTTTTCAATTTGACTTTGAGTTTGTTTTATTGATTTATTAATTGAATTATCATTTAATTTATTTATATCTTTTTGATTTATATTTCTAGTAGAATTATCTATTTCTATTATTTTTTTATCAACTCTATTAATAATATTACGACCTATAATATTACTTTGTTCCTTAACAAAATTAAAATCATTTGAATTTCCTTTTATTTCATTCATATAACTATTTTGAGTTTGAGAAATTTGATTTTTTTTTTTTGCAGTAATTTGTAATTCAGTACTTTTAATAGAAGACATTGATGGTTGATTTTTTTCTTCTTTTGAACTTAAAGTTTCATTATTTAATATTTTTTGTAAAAACTCATATCTATTATTTAATTTTTTATCTTCAATTTCTTCATCAATTGTTCCTTTTATTTTATTTTCATAAGTATTTTCATTTTTATTTGAAATTGTATTTATTGGTTCTTGTATAATATTTCTATTTTTTTTATGATTTATTTTTGGTAATTTTAAAGGAGTATCACAAATAAATTTTATTAAATTATTTGTGTCTATTGAATTTATTGATTTTAAATTATCTTTTAAATTCAGAAAATGAAAAAATAAATTTGGATTTTCAAATGATGAAAGATTATTTTGAGTTTTTTTTTTAATTGGAGATATTTTTTTCTCATTTAAATGAGTTGATATAAAATTTTTATTATCATTATATTTTTTATTAGAAAAATTTGAAGTTATAAATTCTTTTTTTATTTTCCTATCTTGTATATTATTATTATTAATTTTTATATTATCAAAATTATATTTATCTGAATTTCCAATATGAATAAAATTAATTGAAGTATTATTTTTTTTTTCTAATTCTTTTTTTGTATTATTAGTATTATTATTTATATCATTTTTCAAATCTATATAATCTTGAATTATTTTTAAATTATTTCTTGCATTTTCAATTTGAAGTTTTAATTCATCATAAATTATTTCTCTAGTTATCACTTTATTATTTCTATCTCTAATTTCAATACAATGTGTAATAACATTATTTAAAATTTTATTTAAAACTAATTCTTTAATTGTTGCTTTACAGGGTTGATTTGAAAAATCTTCTTTAATAAAATGTTCAAATGAATTATTTTTATATGTATCATCATCAAAAATTTTTTGAACATAATTTACCATTTTAATTCCATAAACATCAGTAGGCATTGAAAAAGTTTTTAATGATTCAATTAATTCATGTGGTCTAATTTTCATATATTGAATATGATTATTTTGATTATCAAATTCTTTTCCGTTATATTGTAAATAAAGATAATTTAAATTATTTTCTTTAAAATAATTATTATTGTTTTTTTCCATATTATTATTAAGATTTGCTTTTTTTACATATGTAAATTTTTTATTTAAAAAATATGGGCTTTTAATTTTAGGTAAATAAGGTATAAAGTTTGTTTTTATAGTATTATTTGCTTCATTTGTCTCATTTGTAAAAATATCATCAGTACTTTTTACTTTCTTTAATTTTTTTTGAGAAATTAAATCACCAAAATAAAAATATTCTTTTTTTTGTTTTTGATAATATAAATTATCAAAAATTGAATCTGATGGTTTAATAGATTTTAACATTTATTAAATACATGGAATAAAAAATTAATTTAATTTAATCATATGTTTTTAATTAATATTTTTTTATTAAATTATTAAAAATAATTATTTTTAAAATAAAAATTGACTATTTTTATTTTTATATAATTAAAATTCATTAAAAACAATTTTATATTAAAATTCAAATTTAATGTCAGATATAGGAGTAATAAGTGATCTAATTAAAAATATGGAAACATTGGAATCTTCAATATCAAAACTTAAAATTGATATTGTTAAAAAGGAAAAGGAATTAAATGAAACAGTACCATTAACAATGGATTCTTTTGGAACAAATGAAAATGTAATTCAAAAAAAAAAAATTGAAGAAGAAGATTTAGAATTAAAATCAATATATACAAATTTAAAAAATAATGAATTACAAATCAGAGAAAATATTAAAGAATATACAATTGAATATATTTCAAATGAACAAATAAATGCTTTATATATAAATGGTGATTTTACAAATTGGGAATTAAAGGAAATGAATAAGAATAAAGACATTTTTTCATATACTACTATTTTATTAAATGGTTTTAAATATTATTATTCTTTACAAGCAAATGATGAAATATTTATTGATTTTGATAAACCTCATGAAAATAATATAAAGAATGGACAAATACAAAATTATATTGATTTATGTAAAAACAATAAAGAAATATATTTTGATTATAAACAACATGAAAATATTTTAAATATTGCAAAAAGGAATTTCTATATATTAAAAATGGAAAATTATGATGAGATCTCTTTTTTAAATTCATTGGCAAAAAATTCTGAAGTTTATAATAAATGTCAAGATAAAACAAATTATGAAAAAAATATATTATTTAATTCTTTAGGAAAATATTTTGAGAAAAAAGAAAAAGAATTACAAATTTTTTCAGATGAAGAAATGCATAAAATTATGTCATTTTTCTATGATAGAATATTAATGAAAAAAAATAAAGATAATACTGAAACATATTATCAAATTATAAAAGATGCTCAAAATCAATTTCAATGTGTTCAATTATATGATTCAAATCATATAAAAATCAATACTGAATATTATATAAATAATGGTTTATATTTCAATTTTTCAATGAGTTTAGTTGCTCCTTCAAGAGAAGCAAATAAAAAAGGAGAAAAACTTTATACTTTATTATCAAAAGAAGAAAGTAATAAAATTTTAGAGGAATATTCAAAAGATATAACAAATGTATTAAAAGTATTTTATAAACCAATTAATCAAGAGAAATTTGGTTATTTAAGTTTTAGAAATAATTTAATTAATCCTACAAGAATTGAACCTTCACATATTAATATTTTTGATTATTCTTATGAAGCTGATGATAATCATCTTATTCAAGTTAAAAATATTAAAGATAATGCTTTTATTTTATTTAATGGAAACAAAGAAATTAAACAAAAAAAAAATAAAACTATTCAATTTCAAATATATTATCAATTAATTAATAGAATTAATTATATAATTCATTCTCATGTTTTAGATAATACATTAAAAAATAAAGAAATTCTGATACAAAATATTGATTACAAAATAGATTATAAGAAATTAAAAAAAGAAGGTGATTATATAAAAAACGATTTTTTACTCTTATTAATTCGTTCATTTAAGCCTTTTAAATTATATTATAAAGGGAAAAAAGTTCAAATGGAAAGTCAAAATATAATATTAAATAAAATGTATAAAATAAATTCTCCAAATCCAGATTCAGGATTTAATAATATGATAGTAAGAGTAGAAAATATTCCAAGATATGTTTTAAATAGTGATAATTCAAAAATTACTTCTAATAATGAAATATATGAAAAATGTAATAATAATTATTATGAAAAACCAAATTCTGGTGTTGTAGATGTAATAGTATTATTTGATGAAAGAAAAAATATTGTTAATGAAATTATGAAATTTGCCTTAAATCCTTGTTTATTAAAACCTTTAGAAAGTAATGAAGAAATAGAATTAGATAAAAGATATAATGATAAAAATAAAAAGATTCCTTTTAATAATAATAAAAGTTATGAATTACAAAAATTAGATATTATTATAAAACAAATTGATAAATATAAAATTTATAAGAGTGATGAAAATGCTGTTAAGAAATTAAGTAAAGAAAATAAAGAAACTATTATTTTTACACTTGAAGATTATCAAATTTCACTTAATTCTATTGGAACTTTTATTCAAAATAATGAATTATGGGATTTACTTGAAAAAGTTTCTTCTGTTGGAAGTGAAATAAATAATATTTTAAATGCTTTAAAAAAATAAAAATAAATAATTCATTTTAAAAATATTAAATAAAAATAACTTTACATTTGTTTAATAAATTTAATTAAATTAAATTATTTATAATTCAAATAATTTGCCAGCTATATTATTTTGACATTCAAAGATAAATTGAGAATAATTTTGATTTGTTGTTTGCCTATCTTCAATAAAAATTGAAGTAAACTTTGGATTTGTAATATAATTATCATCAACTAATATAATTTTAATTGGTTTATTCTCATATTTATTTTTAAAGAAATCTAATTCATTTAAATCAAAATTTAAATTGTTTTCTTGTTTTAATTGAATTAATTTTTCAAATGAATCAACATGAAAATATTTATTTAAAATAACTTTTTTAACATCTTTTAATATATATAAAGTTAAATAATAACCATCATCTAATAATAATAAATCTTTCATTTTTAAAAAAAAATAACTTAAACCATCTAAAAATATATCATCATATGTTATTTTAAATAAAAAAGGATATATTTGTAAAAATAATTTATCAAGTGGTGTTCTATATAAATAAATTAAGGTAATTAAATTATTTTCTACTCTTTCAAAAAAAGAAAATAAATATATTAAAATATTTCTTAATGATATAGGATATGATAAACTATAAAAATTATTTCCAAAAAAAATTTCAGATTTATATTTCGCAAATAATTTATAGATATCATTTAAAATATTTTCTTTTATTTTTAATATTTCATTTATATCATTTATATTTTTACTCTCATCAAAATGCTTTTGAAATAAAATTCTTAAGAGAGTATTAGTATCAATACAAGAAAATATTCTTTCTATAGAATCAATTTGTTTTGTTTGATAATATAAAATTCTAATATGTTTTTTATTATCTTTTGGTGATAAATATGAAATTTGAAATTGAAAATAAATTTGATTTTCATAAGAAAAATATGTATTTTGTTGTAAAGGATAAACAATATTAAAATCTGAAAAGTTATTTATTATTGAAATTATATTATTACCTTCATTAATTTTTTCTTCATTCAGATTAAAAATTTTTTTTGAATATATTAATTTATATGTTACATTATAAATATGAGACTTTATATTAGAAATTATATTATATATATCATAATATAATCTTTCAAATTTTTGAATATAATCATCTGAATCAGAAAAGTCAATGATGTAAAAATGAAAATTTAAATTTCTGTTTCTAATTAAATGTATTGGAAAAGTTTTTATATTAATTCCAGATGATATAAAAAATGTAAATGAAATTTGTTTATTTATTTTAAAAGAATTAGTAATTGAAAAATGAGAATTATTTGATGAAAATATTAATATATTATAAAAATAATTAAATAAGTTAATTTCAGAAATATTATTTGCTGATTTAATACATATTTCTAAGTTACTTAATTCATTATTCATTTCATAGATATTTTTATCCTTAATAATAGATTGTATTTTTTCTATTATTTTAATTGTATTTTTATTATTATTTTTAAGACTATTTATACTTTTTGGAAAAAATGGATTTTTTTTATCATTCATATTACAAATTTTAATAGTATTATTAATAATATAAAAATAAGATATAATATGGCTATCATATGTTGCAATAATATATTCAAAATCATTATCACTATTATTATTTAAAATATTAATTAATGATTCAATAATATAAGAAATAAATCCATATTTCACAGAATTATTAGAAATATCTAAATATATTATAATTATTTCTTTAATATTATATTCAATTTTTTCTTCTTCTAATATATAATCAATTGTCGAAGGAACAATTTTATCTTTATCTTCATTTATTATATTAGGTAATAAATATATATCATTTGTATTTATAAATTTTTCATAATTTATATCTAAAATATTATTATTATTAATGGTATAAAATTTTTTTTTTGTTAAACATATTTTACATACATATGTATAAGTTGTATAATATAAATCATCTTTAACTTTATAAATTTCAAATAATTTAGGATTATAATATGCTTTACAAACTTCACATTTAAAGCATTTTTTATTATACTTACAATCAATATTTAATTTATAATATAATATTTTTTCATCTTTAAATTCTTTTTTTTCATTACCAAAAGGTTCAATATTAAATCCAAAATATTTAATTGTTTCATTATAAAATTTAATATTATAAGGTAAATAAAACATTGATGGTCTAATTAATCGAATTGAAGAACAACCTTTTTCATAATTAATATAATTTGAATTAGGAGATGGAATATATTGATAATCATTTCCAGAATAATAAATATTATTTTGATGAATATTAGAATAAATAATATCATCAAATGAAGGTCTAGGTAGATTTTTTGGATTTAATTTATAATGAATTGAGCTTTTATGAATTTGAATAGGTTTATTTTTATATTTATTTTTATTAAATTTATTTTCTGATGATGAAGAAGAATTTAATATTTCTGAATTTGAATTTTCATCATCATCTGAAATATTAAAATTAGAAATATTATTTTCTTGATAATATGATTCATTATTTTTTTCTGAATTATTATTTTCTGAATTAGATTCATCCCAAAATAAATCATCTTGCATTTACTAAAAATTAATTTTAGAAAAAAACATAAAAAAAATTTTATTATAAATTATTATAAAAAATTCTAAACTTTAATAATAATAAATAATAATCAATTATTAAATATTTTTATTTTTTAGTATCATTAGATAAATCACTACTAGTTGCTTCATTACACTTTTTATTAAAAATATCTTCAGAAATACCATTTAATTGTTCATAAGTAATATTTTTAATAAATTCTCCAATAATATTTATTTGAGAAACTAAATGATCCCTTGGTCCATTTTTCATTTCTTTATTCATATACATATTCATATATTTGAAATTAGAAGAAAATTTATTAGGTTGTGCTTTAATAACAGCATATTGAAAAATAGGTAGTGAATCATCAACACCAACAATATCATTTCCATTATTAAATTGAATAATATTTTTAATTTTATAAGATAAATTAATTAAACAATCCATTTTTCCAATTGGAGATTTTTCATTATCTAATTTAAGTAAAAGTTCTTTTGTTTCTGGAAGGAAATTATCAAATGTATAATTATTATTTGCTATTAAATCATTTGGTTCAATCCATGATAAACGAACTGAATTATGATATATTTTTATATCATCTGGATCTGGTTCATTTGGAAATATTTTATCATATATTTTTGACATTATATAACTTGTTATTTTATAATATATTTGCTCTTTATTTTTTATTTGATTAAAAATTTTACTTTTATAAATAGCATCTTTTACTAATTTAAAATAATATTCTAATTTTTCTGGTAAGTTTAATTCACTTTCAAATTCAAATAAATCTAATCCTTGTTTTTCTTGAAAATAAATTAAAGGAGGAAATCTATTTGTAAAATCATATATATTTTTATATATAATCCCTTTTTTTTTTTTTTTTCCTTCATCATATAAGTAATCATCTAAATAACTTAATTTATTATCAAATCCAGTATTACTTTTTTCAATTGAAAACTTTTTTTGTGTTAAATTCAAATTAACTGAAACTTCTAAAGGATGATTTTCAACAAATTCATTAATTAAATTATTAGTTTCTAAATCATCAATAGCATTTAAATTTAAACGTATATTCTGTAAAGATCTTTCAGTATATTTTAATCTTTCAAAAATTCTACTTAATTCTTCAAAATCAAGAGTTTTAATTGAATCATTTAAATCATTTGTTAATTTTTCATATATTTTTTCATAATCATCTATTTTATATTCATCAGGAACATTTTTTAATAATTTTAAAAGAGAATTAACATACCATTCTGAAGGAATTGAATTATCAATTACAAAACTTCCTGTTTTTAAAAATTTTGATAATTCATTTAAAATATTTATTGTATTTGTTGTTGTTCCTTCTGTAAAATCTGATTTATTTAATATTCTATAATTGTAAAGTAATTTACATATAAAATTTTGTATTTTTATTAAATTATTATTTATGAAATCTTCATCTGTCTTTATATCTTTTATTTCTGGAATTGTTAAATTTGGTTGTGAACTTTTATGAGTTATATTCATTAAATCTGAGAAATGTTCATTATATTTTATATCCATTTTTAAAAAATAATTTTTTTGTTTCATTTTTTTTTCTAAATTAAAATGATTTAATATTGTTTCAAAATGAGTTTTAATTTCTAATTTTGAAATAGTCATACCAAAAATTCTTCTATCATTTATTTTTTGATTAGCAATTTCTTCATTTAATCCAATAATAGTAGGTTTCTGAGTAAAAAATTCCTTATTATTTATAACAATATTTAATAAAACATTAATATCATTTATTGAAAAACAAATAGATTTATGTAAAACAAATTCAGATTTATTTTCTTCAAAATAATCATAATAATAATTATCATTATCAGGATCATTGATAATTTTTTCAATATAAGGAGGTAAAATTACATTAGTAATTTTATCAAAAAATTCAAAAGCACTTGGCATAATATCAAGAATAAAAAACCAATTAAAAGGAGTATAACTTGGTTCTAATTCTCCTTTAAATAATTGACCAGAAATTAATTGTTGAATTATATGACAAATAATATCTATATTTTTTCTAGTTCTCATAGATATAATAAATGAAGTTATTAAAGCATTATAATCTGGTTTTTTAAATATAGTAGAAAATAATATTTCAAAGAAAAATTGTCCAATAAAAGCATTTAATTCAACTTTATTAATATTAATAAATTTTTGTTGAATTAATAATGAAATTATTTTACAAATACATTTAACTGAAAATGGAACTAAATGCATATTTTGATTTAAAATATTAAATAATTCTTGAATTATATCTGCACAACTTATAAAATCTTTTTGATATAATGATAAAACTTTTGATGGTTCTTGTGATTGATATACTTGAGTTAAAAAATTTGAATTTGCAAAAAGATTATCATCATTTCCAAATTCAGTTATTTGTTTTAATATGTAATCTTTCATATCTGAATTTTTTTGATTTTGCATTATTGTTATTAATTCTCTTTTTGTTAAATCTGGAATATATTTAGATAAAAAACCACTTTCTTCTTTTTCCTTATCTGCATTTTGTTTATATGTTCTTAAATCAATTGTATTATCAAAAGACATATTTAAACTATTATTTTTTTTTAATTCTACAGAATTTTTATTTTTTGTATTTTTATTATTTTTTTCCATTTCTTTCTTTAATTTTGCAACTAATTCTCCAATTAAAGAAACATCAAAATTCCAAAAAGAATTATCATTACTTTTATTTTCCATTTTATCAATTACTCCTTTAAATATCATATTAAAATATGATTTAACATCATTTTTCATTATTAAACCTTTTAAAATATTACCAATAACAGTATCTTTTAAAAAAACTTGTGGTTGATTTGATAATTTTAAATTATTTATTTCATATCTTAATCCTCTTTCTATTAAAGCAAGTAATTCATCTTCAATGTAACTTGGTGATAAAATATTTTCATAAAAGTTATTTATAATTAATGAAGATAAACTATTTTCAGCATCTTCAACTTTTGCTTTTTGAATTATTTTAAACATTAATTCTTGATCATTTCTTAATGAAAATAAAAAATTTGTTATGTATACATAACATTGACTTAAATTATTTGTTGGTGAATCATTGAATTTAAATTTTATTTGTTCATCTTTTTTCTTTTTTTGTTTATCGTTTTCTTCTAATTTTAAATTTTCATATTTTTCAAAAACTTTTAATTTGTTTTCATATAAATTACAACATTCTTGTTCTATTTTTGTTTTTGCTTCATCTTTTGTTTTTGAAACTATAAATATCAATTATATAAATATATTTTTACATAATTCTTTCATTGCTGATTCTTTTTTTACTAATGATTGTAATGCTTTTAATTTTTCAAATCTATCAAAATCTTGATTTATATTCATATTTTGTGTTTCAAGATTTTCTTTTTTTATTTCATTATTATCAACAATTTTAGAATTATTTTCATTTGAATTTTCATTTTTTATATCATTACTCTCCTTTGAGATTTTTTGATCTTTTGTTTCAATATCACTCATATAAATCAAATAATTAATTTATAAAAAACTAATAAATAATATTTACTTTTTAAATAAAATATCATATTATTAAAAATGTAAAAATATTTTTTTTAAATTTTATGCTTAAATATACAATAATAAAAAAATAATTTTAAAGTAAGGACTCTCTCAAAGGAAGTAAATTATTATTTTCAATATAAAACTTATCCATTTGTAAATTAACATATAAACACCCAATTTGGAAAAATAATGAAAAAAGATTTAAATATTTATATAAATTATTAATCATATAAATATTTCCATTAAAAGTATTAATCTGGAAATAAAAACAATAAATTAAAAAAAGACTCATTCCCAAAATATCACAAATAACAAAAATATTTAAAATATTAGAATAATTTTCAGAATCTTCTTGATTTAATTGAATAAAATTATTCAAATGATAAATTCCAAAAATTCCAATGAAAACATTTAAAAAATCAAAAAATAAAAAAATAAAAAAAATATAATTAAAAGTAGAAACATTATAAAAATACCCTTTATAACAAATTAAAAATAAAGAAATTAATCCTAAAGAAACATAAAAAAAAATCCATAATAGAATAACAAAATCATAATTTTCTCCAATACAACCAAAAAATTTAGGAGGTAAATTAATACTAGTAGTAGTAATTTTATCACTAGAAATAATAGGAGGAGAAATTTTATGAATAATATTACTTCTTTCTCCTTCATCTTCTGATTGAGCTTCTCCTTCATTTTTAGGATAAAAAATTCCTATTTCGTCTTTTTTTAAATTTTTTTGTAATTGATTTTTTATATTATTTGGAAATTTCATTGAACCAGGACGAAATCCTACATTTCTTATATTATTTTGTTTTTCATTTTCTAATTTATTATCTGTGTTTATTTCATCATCTATTTTATTTTCTTCTGTGTCATTTTTACTTTTTTCTATTTGCTTTTTTAATGTTGAAGAATTCATTGAATCTAATAATTCTGAATAACTCTTTGTTAATGAATTATATTCTGGAATTCTTAAAGAAAATAAAATGTTTTCTTCTTTTGAATTTTGGGATAAGGAAAATATTTTATTTATTGATGATGAATTTATTGGAATTTCATATTGGGGAAATTCTACATATAATATATCATGGTTTGAAAATATTCTTTTTATTGTTTGAATTGATGAGTCATCAAATATAATTTTTGATTCATGTTTATCTTCTAAATAATTTTTGTACATTTTTTAAATATATATTATTGAAAAAAATTTTTATAATTATTATGATAAATGAATTTGGTATATCAATTTTACTTTATATATTTTGAATGTAATAATGATTATTTAAAAGAAATATTTCAAATCATTATGATTATTAATTGTTGATGAATTAAAATAAATCAATTTTAAGATTATTATTCAAATAATATATAATATAAATTAATAATATCTAATTTTAATAATAAATATATTTATTATATAATAGTAACTTCAAAAAATTTAAAATGTCTGATAAAACAAAAAATATAAAAGACTTTTTCAAAAAACATATTAAAAAATCATTATTATCAGTAACATGGGAAAAAGAAGGACAAACTGTAAAATTATAATATTAAAATTTAAATAGATTTTAAATGATAATAAAAAAACATATTTAACAAAAGAAGAAAAGGAAAAAATAAAAATATTAATTTCAATGGGTACCCCAAAAATATATAGAAAAAAATTATGGTTATTATGTAGTGGAGCAAAAAATGATAAAATTGAGAATCCCCAATATTATCAAAAATTAGTTGAATTATCAAAAGATGTTAATTCATTATATTCAAAACAAATTGAAAAAGATTTAAAAAGAACTTTCCTAAATAATAATATAAATGAAGAAAAAATTAATCAATTAAGAAGAGTTTTAATTAGTTATTCTATTAGAAATTCTAGTATTGGTTATTGTCAAGGTTTAAATTTTATTGTTAATAATTTAATTGAAGTTTTAGAAAATGAAGTAAATATTTATTTTTATTATTATTTTTTTTTTTAGGAAGATACTTTTTGGGTTTATTGTAATATAATTGAAGAGTTACTTCCATTAAATTTTTATTCTGAATTATGTGGTGTTACAACTGAACAATTTATTATTTTGAATTTTTTAGAAAAATATTTTCCAAATTTAAATCCAATATTAAATAATGAAATATTTAAAAATTTCATTGATAATTTAATAAATCAAAGTTTAATAAGTTTATTTGTTGAAAATTTAAATAATGAAACAACAAATTTTATATGGGATTGTTTTTTTTTAGAAGGAAATATTGTAATAATTAAAGTATTCATTGCAATATTTAGTGAAATAAAAAATGATTTATTAAAACTTTCACCAGATGATTTAGAAGGAATAAAAAATTTATTTACTAATAAAATAAAAGAAATAAAACCAAATTCATTATTTTTATTAAATTGTTTATATATTAGACACTTTGAATTTAATAATGAATATTTAGAAAAAATAAGAGAATCTATATCAAATTATTTTAGTGATTCAACTGAAAATGATCATACTGAAAGAATTCAAGTTAAAGTAAAAAATAGATTTAATGTTGGTTTTAATGAACAAGTTAAAAGATTTAAAGAATGTAATAAAGATTGGCCTTATTGTTATAATGATTCTTATTTTGAAAATGTTATTGAAGTTATTAAATTTTTAGTTCTTTCTCCTAAAAATAATCCTGAAATTATTGATGATTATTTTTTTAATGTTAATAAAAAGAATATTAAAAATGATATATTAATAAATGATGATAAATTAAATTTAAAATTAGAAAGAAGACCTCATTATTGTTCTGATATTATAGAAGAAATAAAAAAAGAAAGAAATAATGAAAAAGAAAAAGAAGATGAAATAAATGAAGATGAAAAAGAAGAACAAAATGGATTTTTTAGTTTTTTAAAAAAAGAAACCATTAAAAAAGCGAAAGCATTTTTAGGAAAATTTAATCCATCTCCTTTTTTTAATGATAATTAAATTAATATTATATTTTTATAATAATAAATTAATCACAATTTAAGAACTTAATATTAATAATTCTTTAACCTAAATAAATATATTTTTAGATAAATTATTTCCATAATTTAATATTAAATTGAAAAGTTGTTGTAGCTATAATTCCATTATTTAAAACATTCATTAAAATAAAATGATTATTATTTAATTTATGTTTTACTTCTTTTTTAATAATATTAAAATTTATATTATTTTGTTTTCCATTTTTATTTTTATTATTTTCATTAATATCTTTTTTGTTAACAATTTCCCATTTTTGTATTGTATCATAATTCCCTTTAAATACACCATTTGTAAAGAGAAAATTTCCTTGCTTTATTATATTTAATACACCACCTACCACTTTAATTTTATGTATTATTTCATGTTTTTCAACATCAATTAAATTAATACCTGAAAAAACACCAATAGCCAAAATATCATTATTTAACATTAATAAAGAATTTTGAAAACCTTCAAAATATATATTTTCTAAAACACAAATTTTATTATAAAATACTAAACTCCAAAATTGTATAATTTGTTCTTTAAAAGGAGAAATAATAATTTCTTTAGTTTTTTTAATAAAAGTAATCCCTTCAATAATAGAAGGGAAACTAGCAATAGTTATTATACATTGAAATAAACTTCCATAATTTTCATTATATTTATAAATTTTTACTGTTTGATCATCAGAACAAGATGCAATTTCAAAATTATCTAATTCAATAACTCTATTAACACTTAAAAAATGATTATCCAAAATTGAAATAATATTATAAGTTGTTAAAGAAGTTAATTTAATTATTGTTATTGTTTTATCAGCACATGATGATATTAAATAATTATTATATGATAATTGGATTATATTATTTACTGCATATTCAAATTCTTTTATTTCACATTGAGGATTAAAAGTTTCTTTATCATAAATTATTATTGAACCATCATCTGATGATGAAGCTAAACGACCATCATTTAAAATTAATAAACACATTATAAATGATGTATGATAATTTAAAGTTTTAAATGAAGTTATATTCTTTAAGTTTAATTTATCCATTTGATATTATAATTTAAATGAAGTAAATTTTGATATATATTTTTTTTCATTTTAAAATAATTATATTTTTAATAAAATTCTATAATTATTGTTAATAAATGTATTATAGTAGAATAAATAATTTTTATGCTTGAGTTTTAGATCTAAAATATATACTACTTTCATTTTTCATTTTTGTAACTTCAGATTGTAAATCTTTAACAGTTTTACTTAATTTTACAATATTTTCATTTTTTTCTTTAATTAAAGATTTTAATTCTTTATTTTCATTATGTAATAATTCAATTTCTTTCATCATTTCATCTCTAAATTCTAAAATAGCAATAAAAGCACATCTACAATTAGGATCAGGATTAATAGAAACATAAATTCTAGTTCCTTTAGTATTTGGAACAGGGTATTTTTTTTCAATAATACTTGATTCTTTATTATATATTCTTTGTCTACAAGGACAATAACCATAATTTAAATGAATATATTCTTTTAATTCTTTTTCTGTTAATTTCTTTTCTAAATTAAATGACTCTAATCTATTTATATTTCTTTCATTTGGGAATTCTCTTCCTTCCCATTGACATATTTGAACAATTACTTGACTACCCATAAAAAGAATATTAATTATATTTTTTAATTAATTTTATTTTTTTTATATTTTAAACATATTTATTAAAAATATTATTTATTTGATTTTCTAAATTATCTGGAAAATTAGAAGTTATGTTATTTATTGAATATTCAGTTGAATCACTATTAATTTTATTTGTTGTATTGTTTTCTATAAAAAATGAATTATTATTTTCATCTTTAGGATTTACATTTAATCGATTTCTTTTATCCAAAAATAAATTATTAGATGCTTCAATATATAATTCATTATTTATAACATCTAATAAATTTAAATTTCTTTTTCGATTATTTAAATTTTTTTTATCATTTTTTTTATTATTACTTAACAAATAAATATTATTAATATTTTCATTACAAATTACTGAATATATTTTATTTACTTCAACATTCCCTTCTTTAACATTTTTATAATATGTTTTAACAAACTGATTAGCAATTCTACCATCAGATAAAAATAATTTTTTTATTTTTTCATATAAATCTAAAACATCATTTTCAGTTTTTACATTTATTTTAATTAACCCTTTTTCAACAGATTCTAATAATTTTTTCTTTAATTCTAAAGTTGAAGACTTTGCAAATGACAATTCATCATATTTAATAATATCAACAATAAAATTTAAAGCATCTTCTTCTTTTGAATTAATTAAATTATAAGTGACTTGTCTACATCCATTAATTTTTTTTTCTCTATTAATAAAGAAATTATGGTTTTTTAAATTTTGAAAATATTTACAACAATGAAGACAAACTCTTCTTTTTATAACTTTAGTTTTTCTTATTTCTTTAATAAATTCTTCAAAACTTAATTTAGATTCAATAATAGTGTTTTTAATTTTATTATCATTTTTTGAAAAAAAAGTATAATAATTTTTAACTAAAGCAAACTCATTTTCTATTTTTTTTAAATACTTTTTTTCATATAAATTAACCATTATTAAATTATAATCTCTGGTTAATGAATTTTTGAATTCTTGATATTCTTCATTAAGTACTTGTTTTATTTTTTCAAATATAATATTTTTGTCTTCTATTTTTAAAAAATTTGCATAACTTAAAATTGCCATCATATCACCAAATGTAAATTCATTATAATTTTTATAATGTGTTTTTTTATGTTTAAAATTACAAATTTGATTACAAATTTCGCATATATTTAGAGATTCCATGAAAATTATATAAATTTATTTATTGTATTTTTTTATATTAAATCCAAATATTAAAAAAATATAATAAAATTTTTTATAAAATAAAATGATAGAATATATATAATAAAAGAAACTTTATTTTTAAATTATAGATTGTTTTTTTAAAATAAAGAAAATAGTAAAAATAAAATAAAACAATATATATAATTTTTTGTTATTTTTTGAAATTTTATAAATTAAATGTCTGAAAATTCAAAAAATTTATTAGAATATGATTCAATTCCAACATATATATCATTAACTAAATTTAAAACATTTTTAAAATGTTTGCTTCAAACTATTATGGATGATAATTTTGGAATAACAAAAGATATTTTTTATAAGTTATTTCCTTATTTGCCATATTTTGCAAAAAAAAAATTATTTGTTTTTTTTCTAAATTCACAAAATCAATATAAAAATCAAATTTCATCTAATTATTTAATTGATATATTAACAAAAATTCTATATGGAGATATAAATTATAAATTAGAATTTATATCAAATTTTTTTTTGTTTAATAATGATAAATTAATTACTTTTGAAGATGTACGACTTTATTTTTATCATTTTTATATTTTTTCATTTAAAGAAAATATTATTAGTCTTGATATTATATTAAATAATTTTTTTTTAGAAGAAAAATCAGTAAATATAAATACATTTAAAGAATTAATTAAATTTCATAATTCTGATATTTTCTTTTTATTTTATTTTTTACTTAATAAATGTCTTTTTAATAAATATGATATAGTTTTTATCAATAATAAACTAAAAATTGATAATTCTTTAAATGATATACATAATATTGAAATTTTATATGATTTTAATAATATTTTAAGTCCTTCAAAAGAATTATTTTATTATATTAATCAAAATTATGGATTAAATTTACAATATAATGAACATCAATATTCTATAAATGATGATAGTTATGAAGAAAATGAATTAGAAGATTTAATTGCATTTGAAAATGATTTTAAAAAATGTAGAGCTAGTATAATAACAAATAGAAATAATATTGAAAAAGATAATTCTTTTAGAAAAACAAGTTATCAATCTAAAAAAATATTAAAAAAAAAAAAAGAATAAAATTTTTCCCAAATTCATCTGAAAATATTTTATCTTTTCATTCATCAAGTCCTGATTCAAAAAATTATGTTTCAAGATTAAATACATATAAACATCCTAAAAAAAATTCTTTATTCAATTTTGAACAAGCAAGCTACAGAAGAGAAGAAATTTCAAATATTTCAATATTAATAAATGAAAAAATTATAATATGTGAAGCTTATTATTCTGATAGTTTCTTATTAATAAAATATAAAAAAAATAAAAAAAATAATTATTTAATTATCCCTTTGTCATTTTCTTTTCCTAAAACAAATGATATTAAATCAAATAGAGTAAAAAAAAAAAGTAAAGATGATAATTATATTAATGGAAAAAATAATGAAAAAGAAATAAATATTGATGATTTTATATATGAAGTTGAAATAGTAAATCAAACAACAAAAAAAGGAAAAAATTTTATTTTTTTATTTCCAACAAATACTAAAAGAAATATATTTTATAATGAAATAAAAAGATTTTCAAATTATATAGAAATAAAAGATAAATATAATTTAATAGATCAAATAGGAAAAGGAGGTTTTGGTCAAATATATATTTCAACAAAAAAATTAGATAAATTAAATAGTTTAATATTAGAAAAAGATTTAAATAAAAAAAATGAAAAATATGCAATTAAAATAATAAACAAATTAAAAAAACAATCAAATGACCCAAACGAAGTTTTTGATAGAAATGAAATAGAAATAAATAAAATATTACAACAATTAAATAATCCATATATAATAAAAATATATGAAGTTTTAGAAGATATAGAAAATGTTTATTTAGTAATGGAATATTGTCCCATTGCATATAAAGAATCAGTTAATTTTAAAATTCAAATAAAAGTTTCTCAAATAACACAAGTTATAAAAGGAATTGAATTTTTACATTCAATTGGTATTATGCATAGAGATATTAAACCAAATAATATTTTATTAAGTGAAGATGGTTATTATAAAATAATTGATTTTGGTTTTGCTGATTTATTTTCTCCTTTTGAAAAAACTAATGAAACTTTAGGAAGTATTGGATTTTTTCCTCCTGAAATTTTATGTAAAAAAGAATATTCTTTTAATGTAGAATTTTGGAATATAGGAGTTATGGCTTATTATTATTTATTTAATGAATTACCTTATGGTTTAAATGAAAATATTCAAATTATTAAATCTACTGATATTTCAAAAATAATTTTTAATCATAAAAATAAAATTGAAAATAATAATATTAAATATATTAAAATTTTAGAGAAAATTATTCTTGATTGTCTTAAATTTGATATTAATGAAAGAGGAAAAAATTTAAAACAAATTTTAGATGAAAATTTAAAATAATATAAAAATGTGAGTAATTGTAATTTTAAAAAATTATTTGATGATTTTAAGATAAAATATAAATATTTATATATATTTAATTTTTTGTGGGAGTGATTAAATTATGAAATAATATCGTAATTTATTATAATGTAACTAACATATTTACAAAAAACAATTTATAAAAGATTTAATTTATTTTAATTTTAAGGATATAAAAAATCAAGAATTGTGGTTTGTTATTTTCTTTTATTTTAAATTGGGTATATTAATGATTAAAAAATAAATCTATATTTTCATTTAATGGAATTTCAATTATTATTTTATTATTTTTTTTATTTTTAATTTTATTTTTATTATTTCTTTGATATTTTTTATTCAAAAAATTATTTTTTTTTTGATTACTAAATTGATATTGGAAACTTTCAATATTACTTATTGCAGATTTTTTTATTATAATATATATATGATTTTTCTTATTAATTACATTAACATTTATATTATTTTTTTTCCTTTTTTTTCTTTTTCTCTCTTGAAAAATAGAGAAATAATTATTTTTATTATTATTAGATAGAAATAAATCGAAGCTTTTTTGATATTCAATTTTCTTTAATCTTTCTCTTCTTCTATATTCATTATTCATTTTTATTTCTTGTTTTTTTATTTTAATTAAAAAATTTTTATCAGTTCTGATATTATCATAATTTTTTTCATAATTTCTATTTTTAATTAATTCATTTAATTCATCAATAAAATTATTTTTATTAAATTCGATTGAATTATTTGAATATTTAAAATAATGAAATATATCTTCATCATAATTAAAAAGTTCATTTCTAATATTTATAAAAATGTGTTCTAAAATTGAATAGCTTATTATTTTAATATCTAAATAAAAATCAGATAATTGAAAAAGAGTTTTTAATGTTTTATGTATATTTGTTTTTAAAATAATATCTAAAGAAAAATGTTTACTATATTTATCAATCTCATATAAAAATTCAATTATTTCTTTTGAAAAATCATTTGTAAATAATTTGTCTTTATAAATTTGGTTAATTATTTGTTTAATATTAGTAATTTTTTTAATTATTTTATTCTTCTCTGACATTTTAAATATTATTTTTTTTGTATTGAAAAACTAAGATTCAATTAATTTGAGACAAATAAAGAAAGACATTTCAAATATAAAAATTAGCCAATAATATTTTTAAAAAAGAATAAATCATATAAATAATATTAACTATAAATAGATTTATTAAATAATAAAATCAAATATTAATTTCAAATTAAATTTAATATTAAAAAAAATTATATTTTTTATATCATTTTTATCTAATTTTAAAGATTTAGAATTAATTTAATAAATTAAAAATCATTGTAAAATAAAAAGATTGTTTATGAATTTATATATTTTAAAATGTTTCTATATATTTTTTTATAAATAAATAAATTTAAAAATATAAAACTCCTTTTTAATTTTTTTTTACACTTTTTGTAAAATGAATCTTGAAGTGTAATAAACATATTTTTGTTGACTTTTGATAGAAATAATTCTCAATATAACAATTATTATAATCAAAACAAGAGTATAAATAATATAAGTAATTAATCCTCTAATATAACTTATAAACAAAGCATTTTGAGAATTTTTATAAAGAGCACCAAAAAGTGTTAAATAAAAAATATAAAAAACCATCAAAACTAATTCAAGAATTAAATATAATCTTAAATTCTTTTTTATTTTTTGAACATATTCTTTAAGAAATTTCCTAGCTCTTGTTGAAGTAGTAGATTCAAGTAAAAAGAAAATTAACATATCTTTATAATCAGTAAGTCCAACAACATATCTAGTTAAAAATCTACTAATAATACCAGAAATTAAAGCAATAATCCAAGATGTAAAAAAATCTAATTTTCCATTTCCTTCATTAACTTTAGAAATAGTATCATCACCAAATAAAAAAGCATTAAAAGTAAAATCCATAATAATAGAAAATAATAAAATAGAAATTTCCATAGTAATAACTCCAAAAGCTTGTGGTATAAATATAACATTCATAAGTCTAACTTTAACAACAAAAGTATCCCAAATCATAATAAAAGGATTTCTTTTATCATTATCACAAGCTTGTGTAAAAGTCATATTTAAATATACAAAAATTCTATCATTTTCATACATTTTTATTTCTATTTTCTCACCTTGATCACCTTCAGGTGGTTTTTCATTTGGATTATCTTCTTTTGGTACAATAATCCCTTCTTTATTATCTTCTAAATTATTATTTACTGGTTCTAAATTTGGATCTTTATCTTTATTTTCTTTTTTATTTTCAATATATTTAGGTTTATTTTGATTTATTTCTTCATCTTTTATTGATTCTATTTCAATTGAACCATTATTTTCATTTATTATTATTTCATTATCATTTGAATTCCCTTTTTGAGTTGGATTTGCTGGATTTGGTACATCTGTTTTTTTATTGTTATTAACTACTTTTTCAATTTTTCCCATTAATTGACTTTCTGATATTGTAATATAAATAATAAATAACACAATTAATAAAATAAATACACTACTGCTAACCCAAAAACCAAAATTTTCTTTATAATTTTCCCATTTTGATAATAATTTAACACATTTAACTACTTTATAGTTAAATTTTTTTGAAAATTTATCTCCAATATTTCCAATACTAAAATCAGTAAATGTATTTAACATTTCTTTACCTGGAATATTACCAGTAATATCACTTAAACCACCCACATCTAATAAATCACCAATGTCTGATGAATCATCATTTGATGATTGAGGAATAATTTTAGCTTTTAATGATAAATCAAAAGCTTTTAATTGACATGAACAAATTCCTTTTTTTGTTTTGAAATCTAAAGAATCAATTCCTTTTGTTAAAAAACAATATTCTTGACAAAAATTATAATCAATATAAAAATATTTTAATCTATCACTGATAACATAATCTGAATCATCAACTTTTAAATTATTACAAACATTATGAAAATAATCATCATTATAATCAAAAACATTAACACCATTATTTTTAAATAATTCAATTAAAGTTAAATTAGATTTAAATTGAGAAGAATCAATTGGAGTATACATTGTAATATTATTTGAACATGAAGAAATAGAAACAACTGAATTAGGAGAAGAATATTGATAAAGTTTAAAATAAATAAAATTTGTTGGTGAGGTAAAATTAAAATATTCAATTACCATTAATATATATTTATTATTTGAATTTAATCCACAGCCTTCACCAAAATCGATTTGAGTTATTGAATTTGGAACTGCATTTTTATATGGATATTCCCATAAGGAAATTGTAAAATTTTTATCTTCTGTTAATTGTTTTGTTGTTAATGCAGTTTGGATTCCTATACTTTCTAAATTTGAAATTGTTGATGATATTAATGAATCTATACAAGCTGAATATTGTCTATTACATTCTTCTAATTTTCTAAATGGATTTTGGTTGTTTAAGGGTATTTTTTCTATTGTTTTTCCCTCTATATTTAGAGATTTGATTGTTTTGAATAAAAAAATATAATTTATAAGAATAATTATTGACATGTTTAGCATAAATGTTTATTTAATTTATATTTTTAATTTTTTCTGTTTTTCATAATTTTAATTAATTAAAATTATTTTAATAATAATTCACATGAATAAATAAATAAATTATTTATTTAAATTTTTCAAAAATTTTGTAAAATTGTTAAACCAAAGTAAAAATATATAACAATTATTTTTTAAACATTTTGAGTGGTTATTCAAATCATGATATAAATTATAAAAATAATTCTTTAAAATTTTTGAAAATTGTTGAACCCCTATAATGAAAATAAAAAATAATTAATTAAAAATTGGAGAATTATAAAAATGAAATATATTTTAATTATATAAACTAATTTTAATTTATTATTTATAGAGTTTAAAATGAATGAAAAGTTATTACAAAATAAAAATAAACCAATCAGAAAATTAAGTTTAAAACAATATGATTATTTAAATGAATCATATTTGAGTAGATTATTTTTTTATTGGGCTTATAAAATTATTTATATGAGTCAAAAAATGCCAATTAAAGTTGATTATTTAGGTAAATTACATACAGAATATTCTAGTAAATTTTTTTTCAAAGAAATTTATAATATATGGGAGAATAAAAGATATAAAAAAAAGAAGTATAAACCTTTATTATTTACAGTTTTAAGAGCAAATTTCTATTCTATTTTTTTTATTTTTATTTTTACTCTTATAAATTCAGGTTTAAATATTTTGGCTTTATATATTTTTAGAATTATAATTCAACTTTTTATAAAAAAACAACCTGTTAATAGAAATGATATTTATTTAGTTACATTTTATTTAATTATTAGATTAATTGATTTTATACTTCAAAGAAAAATTGCAGAAATTATAAGAAATATTGGAAATAAAAGTAGTGTTGAATTAAATTGTTTAGTTTATAATAAATTATTAATATTATCACCTTATGTTGATATTAAAAGTGGTCAAATATATAATTTAATTCAAAGTGATAGTTTAAAAGTAGCCAAATTAATTGGAGTTTTATCAAACTTATTAAGTATTCCTTTTCTTATTGTAATGTATAATTATTTATTATTTAAATATTTGGGAATTGCATTTATATTTGGTTTTATTGTAATGATAATTTTTTTTATTGTTAATATTTATTATAGAAAGCAATTTTCATTATATTTAAAATTACATATAAATAAAAGTGATTTAAGAATGAAAATTACAACAGAAACTTTTAATAATTTAAAAGTTATTAAATTATATGGATGGGATGATATATTTTTAAATAGAATTGAAAAAGCAAGAAAAGAAGAAATTGATGCATTAAATAAAAGATATATAATAACTCAAATAAGTCAAACATTACTTTGGTTAGCTCCTATTGCAATGAGTGTATCATCAATAGGTGCTTATCAATTTTTAAATGAAACATTTAAAATTGAAGATATTTTTACATGTATTGGTATTTTTATTTCAATTCAAAATCCAATGAAAAATATACCAGTAACAATTGATATAATATTAGAATCATTAGTTTCTTTAGGAAGAATTGAAAAATTTTTATCAGAACCTGAAATTAATTATGATAATATAATCTATGATGAAAAAATTTCAAATGAACAAGGAATTGCAATTAAAATTGAAAATGGTACTTTTTCATGGGGAGAAAAAAGACTAAAATCAATTAAATCAAATTTAAAAAAAAATATAAAACCACAAAAAATATATAAATCAATAGAATTATCAGAAATAAATAAAGAAGAAAAAAAATCAGAAAATAAACCATTATTCGAAAAAGATATAATAAAAGATAAAAATTATGTAGCAGCAACACCATCAGAACAATTAATATTAAAAGATATAAATTTAGAAGTAAAAAAAGGAGAATTTATATGTATAATAGGAGAAATTGGAAGTGGAAAAAGTTCTTTAATTCATGCAATATTAAATAATATGATTTGTCTCACTCCAAGAAGTTCAAAAATAATTATAAATGGAAAATTAAGTTATGTTTCACAAGAAAGTTGGATTCAAAATACAACAATTAAAAATAATATATTATTTAATAGTGAATATTCAATTGAAAAATATGAGAAAATTCTTGAATTATGTGAATTAAAACATGATTTAAATATTTTAGAGGGAGGTGATTTAACTGAAATAGGAGAAAAAGGTGTTAATTTAAGTGGAGGACAAAAAACAAGAATTGCTTTAGCTAGAGCAATGTATTCTGATGGTGATATTTTTATATTAGATGATCCTATAAGTTCACTAGATGCTAATACAGGAAAAAATATAATGATGAATTGTATAATTGATTATCTAAAAAATAAAACAAGAGTTTTAGTAACTCATGCTTTACAATATACTAAATATTCAGATAGAATTATATATATGAAAAATGGAGAAATTAAATGGGAAGGTGTATATTCTGAATTAATAAAACAACAATTTTATGAGACTATATTAAATCAAGTTAAAAATGAATTACATGAAAATGAAAGGGAGACTAAAATTAAAATAGTGAATACTCATTCAGATTCTGATACTAAATCAATATCAAGTTCTGATAATAGGTTTAAACATATAAAAAGATTAACTAAAGATGAAAAAAAAGTAGAAGGTAAAATTGATAAAAAAGTATTTTTTACTTATTTTAAATATATTGGTGGAATACCTTTACAAATTAAATTAATATTAACTTTAATTATATGGCAATCATTAAAAGTAGGTTCAGATATTTGGTTAGGATATTGGAGTGAAAATCAAAATAAAAATACAAATACTAAAAATTTTTTATTTTATTCATTTTTAGCTTTAGGAAGTTCAATTTTTAATTATATAAGAACATATATTATTACAAAAGGTTCATTAAAATGTTCAATTAGACTTCATAAAGAAATGATAACAAATTTAATATATGCACCAATTAATTTATTTCATGATACAATACCAAAAGGTCAAATTTTTAATAGATTATCAAAAGATTTACCTACTGTTGATACATTTACAATGTATTGGTTTATGACATTTACTTCTTTTGGTAGTTCATTTTTAGGAGCAGTTATTATTTGTTCTATTTATCAATCTTATTGTTTAATTTTTGTTCCTTTTTTTATTTCTTCTTGTTTTTATTTATCAAGATTTTATATCAATTGTTCTATTGAATTATCTAGAATTGAAGGTATTTTAAATTCACCTATATTAAATTTAATAAATGAAACTATACCTGGTACTACTATAATTAGAGCTTATCATTTAGAAAATAAATTCAATTTTTCATTTCAAGAAAGAATTGATGAATATTTTAAAGTTTTATTTTATTTAAATGGGACTTATCAATGGTATTTAATGATGTTAAATTTTATATCATTTTTATTTTTAGTTGTTTTACTTATTTTTTCTTTAATTCATAAAGAATTATATTCTGCTAAAATTATTGGAATTATACTTTCATATTCAATAATATTTCAATCTGATATAATTGAATTTTTAAGTTCATTTTCAAATTTTGAAAATACAATGACAAAAATGGAAAGAAGTTTATTATATACTCATTTAATAAATGAAAAACCTCAACATTCAGAAAATGATAATATAAATTGGCCAACAAAAGGAGAAATTGAATTTATAGATTATTCAACAAGATACAGACCAGATACAGAAATAATATTAAAAAATTTATCTTTTAAAATTGAAGGAAGTAAAAAAATTGGTATAGTAGGAAGAACTGGAAGTGGAAAAAGTACAATGGCAATATGTTTGTTTAGAATTTTAGAAGCATTAAATGGAAAAATATTAATTGATGGAATTGATATTTCAACATTAGGTTTAAAAAAAATAAGAAATAATTTAACAATTTTACCTCAAGATTCAACAATAGTAGAAGGGACTTTAAGATATAATATTGATCCAGTTGGAAATTATGATGATAATACAATTGAAGATGTTATGAAAAAAATTGGGTTTTATTATATCATAGAAAATAACTCAAATGGTTTAGAACAAAGAGTTTCTGAAAATGGTAATAATTTATCTATTGGTGAAAAACAAATGATTTGTATAACTAGAGCAATTTTAAGAAAATCTAAAATAATTGTTATGGATGAAGCTACTTCGAGTATTGATTATCAAACTGAAGAAACTATATTAAAAGCAATTGATAATTATTTAAAAGGTTCTACAATAATTACTATTGCCCATAGAATTAAAACTATTATTAATTATGATAAAATATTAGTTTTAGATAATGGTACAATTATTGAATATGATACACCTCAAAATTTATTAAATAATAAAAATAGTGAATTTTACTCTTTATATGTAAAATCACTTGTATAAAAAAAAATAAAATATATTAGGAATATTAGTTAATTTCAAACAACTTAATTAAAAAATAAAAGTTAAATTTTTTAAATTATAAAGTTTTAAAGAAATAATACTTATTTTAAACAATTATTTATACCTTAAAAGATTAAATAATAATAATAAATAAATAATAGTTAAATAAATAAATAATTTTAAAAATAAAAATATCCCTAAACATACTAAATATAAAAATAAAATATTATTTTTTAGATTTTTTATTTTTTTCTCTTTTTTTTCTTTCACCAAAAACATTCCAATACCATTTAAATAAATTAATCCCTTTAATGAAATAAATTTCTCCCATAAAAGCAGCTTTAACATAAATATTATTAGTAAATAAGCATTTCATCATAATATTAATAACATCAAAAAATTTAGGTTTTTTATTTTTTCTAATAACAATATATTTCCAATGTTTAAAAAAATGACCTAAATAATTTAATTGTAAAACTCTTTTCATTTTCATAGTCTTATCTTCATTTAAAATTTCTTCTGCTTTTATTTCTTCATTTGTTAATAAACGTTCTTCAATTTCTCCTGAATTATTTATTTCTGAAGGTTGTTTCATATCAAATTGAATAATTGAACCTGTTACATCATCATAGACTTTTTTTACTAATTTAATTGGCTTATATTTTCTACTTGAATTCATTATTGAATTTCTTTCATCATTTCTATCTATATAATTTAATTTTCTATTTCTCATTCTTTCTTTTCTTAATAAACCTTTTATAAGATTATTTTTTGATTTTCTTGATGTACGAGGTATTTTAATTATTGGGTTTTTTTGTTTTGAAATATAGTCTAATCTTAAATTTTTTTTATTTCTTTTAACTTTATCTGATTTTGAACTATAAAATGACATATCTTTTGTATCTTTCATTTCAGAAAATGAATCACTTAAAACTGAAGGTTCATATGTATTTCTTTCTATATCAAATAATATTTCATTTTTTTGTTTGTAATTACTTATTTTTTCTTTTTCTCTTTCTTCTAAAAATTTAAGAAGTTTTATTCTGAAATTATAATCTTTAAAATATTTTTTTTTTATTTTTAAATCTTCATTTTTTAAAATTTTAATTAATATTTCATCTTGTTTTTTTATTAAAGCATTTTCCTTTAAATAATTAATAAAAATCTTTGAATTATTTTTAACAAAATGATTTTTTACTAATTTTTTAATAGTAAAAGGTAATTGAGCCCATAAATAAGGGTTTTTTTTTAAAGCAAAAATTTCAAAGTTACTAATAATATTTTCAATTTCTAAAATTTCCTTAATTCCTTCAATATTTAATTTACAATTTTCAGGAATTCCAATTTGAAGCTCTTTAAATGAAGATCTTTTAGATGGAGGAATATTTAGATTAATTATTTTTTTCCTAACTTCAGTATAACCAAAATGTCTAGCTTCATTTTTTGCTTTTGATAAACTTTCTTCTGCCATTTCATATAATCTTTTATATTTTATTATTTCATCACTTCCTAATCTTCTATGTTTTCTCCCTTTATAATAAAAAGATTGTTCTTTTGAATATTCAATTTCTTCAAAAATTTTTTTATTTGAAAAAATATCTAAATATTTACTTGAATATTCTTCTTGTACTGATAATGAATCTTCATCAATTAAAGGTGGAAAATTACAACATATATAATCTAATGATGCTGATCTTTCTTTTTGAATTTTTTGTTTTATTATTGGTTTGTGATAATTTAAATTTTTTATTATTTCTTTTATAAAGGATTTTTTTGGGATTTTTTTTAATTTTTCAAATAGTTTTTTTTTATCATCTTTTATTTTAGAATGAACATATTTAATTAATCTTGCTAATTTGTAATATTTTGGAAAAGTTAATTGCTCTATTTTTATTTTATGATAATATCTTTTAAATAATGTTTGAATTTTTACTTCTTTATTTTCATTATTTTTTTGTTGATTTTCTTTTTTTATTAAATTTAAATCTCCCTTTTCTAAACTCATCCAAATTTTTTCTTTAATTTTATTTAATATTGTTGATTCTGCAGAATAATTCCTTTTTTTATTTTTAATTAATTGATTTTCAACAGTCAATAAATTATCATTTCTTATTTCTATTATTTCATCACTTAATTTATTTAATTGTTCATGACTTTTAGATTTAGTATTCCATAAAATATGGAAATTCCCAATATTTTTTTTATCTTTATTTTTTTTCTCCTTTTCTTCAATATTTGTATTGAATTTTGATTCTTTAGTCTTATTTGATAAATTATGATATTTATTTCCTTTTAATTTTATATAATTTAAAATATTAGAACTTAACCTTTTCAAATTTGAAGTATCTGAAGGATCATTTGGAGAAATGGAATGATCCAATGCCCCGCTTACTGAATATTTCTTTCGAGTTCTATTCATTTTTATTTTATAATTGGATTTAATTTTAATATAATTAAAAAAAATAAATATAAAAAAAAATTAAATTTTTTTTTGATAAATTTTTAAATGTTAATTTTAAATTTAATATGAAATTAGTGAATTCTAATCAATTTTTTGATGAATTAATGTTTAGAAATAAACAAAAAAAGGATGATAAAAATATAATAAAATATATTAGATTTAATTTATCTTCTTTTAAAAATTTTAAAAGTAATGAATCATCTAAAAATTATAATATTAAACAAAATTCAAATATAACTAAAGAATTTAAACAATCAGAATTAAAATCATATAACTATATACCAGATTTTAATTTTGAGATTATAAAACATAATTATAATATAAATATTGAAGAAAAAAAAATAGAACAGATAATTGATAATTTAAAAAATGGAATTATTCAATTAAATAAACAAAATTTTGTATTAAATGCATCTAAATTATTAAAAGACAATATTAATTTTTCAAATAAAAAATATGTGGAAAAAAAAAACATTACAAATATAGTAATTCATTCAATTAAAATAAATAAGAATAAATTTAAGAAAAAAAATAATTTATGTAAAATGAATAACAATTTTGAAAAGTTAAAAGATAAATTTCAAAATAATAATAACAATAATATTGTTAAATCATATAGTATTATAAATAATAGTAATATAAGTGATACAGCAAAAGGGAAAAATAATGATTCTAGTATATTTAATAATACAATATCAACAAAATCTACTAAAACTAAAATATTAGGGATCGTAAAAATTAAAAAAAATTTTAATTATAAAAATTAAAATTTACATGAAAAATAGAATATATGAATAAAAAATTTTTTTCTTCATTTTAAAATATCAATATTTGATATAATTTTTAAATCAGATTTTATTTAAAGTAATTATAATATTATATATATATAAATTCAATAAATATATTTAAAAATAAATGATTATTTGATAAAAAAATTAAAATTAAATGATTGAATCAAACATAATAAATTGGATTGATTTAGGTGATTCAATGCAAAATTTAGATGTTTATGCAAAGAAAAAAT
>Ga0256407_10003146_pt1 | contig 29962 bp, 27 predicted proteins | sample RumenRJG_04DNA_FD_193489 | JGI IMG/M metagenome (GOLD analysis project Ga0256407, IMG submission 193489) | Bovine rumen microbial communities from Lethbridge, Alberta, Canada - RJG_04 | ecosystem: Host-associated > Mammals > Digestive system > Stomach > Rumen | place: Canada: Alberta...
CATGGCCGTATAGCCGTTCACGACATCCACTACCTTATTGTTGCGGCTAAGTGTAATCTTGATACCGTATAAATAGGGATTGTCCGGTGACCATGTCTTTACTTCGGGAAGTGTAAATACTGCTTTACCGTTCTTGGCGTTGACAGCGGCGATAGTTGTGCCGGAGGGCTTCTCAGGGTTGTAGCCCTTGCCGCCTTCAAGTATTTCGACTTTCACAATGTCGCTGGCTTGGAGATTCTTAGTATTAACATTGACTGTCAGCGTCTTGGCATCAATGTCAGAGACTGTGGTATAAGAGTTGATGCGGGTAGTTGCGACAGGCTCCATCCATACTGTTTGCCAGATGCCCGTAACAGGAGTATACCATATACCGGAAGGACATTCCACCTGTTTGCCGCGAGGCTGGAAAGAGTCGTCGGTGGCATCCCATACTCTGATGCGCAGGGTCTGTTCGCCTTTCTTTTTCAGATATGGTGTGATGTCATACTCAAATGGGGTGTAGCCACCGGTGTGCTGACCGACATGCTTGCCATTTACCCATACATCGGTTTTCCAGTCAACTGCTCCAAAATGCAACAGGATATTCTGACCTTTCCATTTCTTGGGTACGGTAAAAGTGCGCTCATACCATAGTGCTTTTTCTTTTCCGACAGTCTTGCCGACACCTGAAAGTGAGGACTCAACAGCGAAGGGTACCAGTATTTTTCCCTCTGCCTTGAAATCTGTCGCTTTCTCGGATGTAATGGCATAATTCCACAGTCCGTTCAGGTTTTGCCATGTAGGACGTACCATCTGCGGCCGCGGATACTCTGGTAACGGGTTCGCTGGGTCTACTTTTTCAGCCCATTGTGTCTTGATGCGATTTCCTGCCGGAGCCCATGCTTGTTGTGCCATCACAGATGTCAGCCCAATGACCATAGCAGAAAACAATAATAATACTTTTCTCATATGTGTTCGTTTAATATAAAATTGAGTTTGCTTTTCATTAACAAAGATAGTGAAATTTGATAAAATATGATTGTTTACTGAAAGTTTTTCGTGTCGAAGCTTTAGAAAGTTTGTGTTATCCCCGTTGAACAAATATTTTATCCCGATATGTTTTATGTTCCATCGGGGGGAACATACATTCCGTAGGATGGAACGTAAATTCTATCCCGTGGAATTGAAAGTTTATCGTGCAAAGTGATATTATCTGTTGCGGATGGCTTCTGTGGGTTAGGGCTTATCGGCAGAATTGTCCGAAGAGGATGGCATTGGAGAACAGGGGTGCGGTGGCATAGAAGTAAGAGCGGAAGCAGATGCTGAAATTGAAGTATATGATTCTGCCTTTTCCTTGTGTGTGTGCCAGCACGGCAGGTGTCTCGCCGATATTGTTCATATATGCCGGGGCAAAGTATCCTGACAGCGGTTTTTTGCCAAAGTTGTAAATGGCGTCTTTATTTTCAGCGAAAGTTGTCGTGCCGTTCTTGAACGCAGGGATGCTTGATGTGCTGATGCCCCAGCTCAGAGGTGATTTTTGCTTGGCCTTGAGTTGGAGGATGCCGCCGGGAAAACCGCTTTTTGTAATGCTGTTGTCTTTTTTGTCACGCGTTTTCTCTGTGAGGCTTTCCATACCCATTGTACTGAGCATGCTGTGTGCGTTGTTGGCGCATACGAGGGTGCCGCCGTTCTCTACCCATTTGAGAAGTTTGTTGTACTCTGTTCCTTCCTTAGGCAGAGTGCTGGCGATGATAATGGTGTTGTATGCGTTGAGGTCGGCACTATGCAGTCTTGCAGCGTCTATGATGGTCGGTTTCATCTGGAAGCGATAGTCGAGGAGATACCAATAGGTGCCCAGTGTCGTCGCAAGTTTGTTGTCTACATTAATGATGGCTATGTGTGGCTGGCGGAGGATTTGCAGTCTTGTGGTATCTACCGGGTCACTGAGGGCGGAGACGTCGACACATGTGCGTATGGCTTCAGATTTGATGGTCTCGAAGTCGGTCATAGCGTAGATTGTACCTTTGTCATTAACCCACAACCGTGCGCCCTTGTTTTGCAGGGCATAAATCAAGGCAGGCGAATAAAATTCGGTTGTGCGGAATGTGTAAAATCCCTGTCCGGAGGGCTGAGTGACGCTTCCCTGCGGGAAACGGAAGTCTGTCACTTCTTCCAGTGTCAGTTTTTTGCTGTCGGCATCATGGTAGTCTATATTGTATGCCAAGGGAATAGTCCAGGCGCTGATGTCATAGAACACACTGTCGCCGAATCCGGAAAACTTGGCGTCCATGATGCTGTGAACCAAGGCGGGATTGTTGCCTTTGTAGGGAATGAAATAGTGAGTGCCTTTCTTTGCCGCTTTTCTACTCAGTCCGTCGGTTACTTTGAATACATTGATGTGGTGTAAGTGTAACAGGTTAAGGAAATGCCAAGTGACGGCTTTTGACGGATTTGACGTGAAGAGTATTCCCTCGTTGCCGTCTTGCTGAGGCAGATTCCTGTAGAATTCGAGCATATATTCCTGGAATTGTTTTTTTTCTTTCCAAGCAGCGTAAATGATGGCGCATTGTGCCGACACTTGATTGCGGATGGTAAAGGGGAAAGTGAGTAATCCATTGGCACTGTTGCGGTAGTGGCCACGCGAAGAGGCCTGTTCGCACAGCAGGCAGACAGAACCTTGTACATCACCGTATGCCGCCCCTTTTCCTATGTAATAGTCATCAAAACCGCGCAGAGAGTAATACTTTGAATGGATTTTGTCAAACGCTGTCTTGATGTATTTGGACACTTCGCCAGTCATCTTCTGATTATCTTCGGGTAGTTGATCATACACACGTAATGGGTGTCCCGGTGAGAAGAAGAAAGTGCCGTTGCTGCCCATCTCATGATGATCGCTCATGACATTCGGCAGCCATTCGTGGAATACCTTTACACCGAAGCGCGCTTCAGGATGCTCCAGGAACAGCCAGTCACGGTTACAGTCATGCCAATAGTGATTGAGACGGCTGGCAGGACCTGCCTCACTGAACTCACGGGACTGGATGTCGGGATTGTTGCTGAAATTTCTGTTTGTGTTGACCCATGAGGCAAAGCGGTTTATTCCGTCGGGATTGAAACCGGGAATGAGCAGGATAATACTTTCATTGAGCATCTTGTCAATGTCAGCGCCTTGGGCTGCAGCCAGAAAATAAGCTACAACGATGGCACCTTGAACACCAGAGGGCTCATTGCCGTGTATGGAATTGCCTACACAGGTGACGACAGGACCGCTACAATCTTCTCCTTTAATGACTTTGAGATGCTCCTTCCGCAAGTATTCCAGATTATCCTGATTCTGCGGAGAGGTGATTTGCAGGCAGATGAGCGGCCGGTGTTCATAGGTGTGGCCGTATGTTTTTATACTGATACGCTTTGACTGCTCAGAGAGTAGTTGCATGTATCCGACGACCTGATTCCACTCAACATGCTGGCTGCCTAACTGGAAGCCAAGATACTGCTCGGGAGTAGTAATCCGGGAGTCTAAGGTGTATTGCCATTCTGACGGCAGATAGTAACTCAGGTTCACGCTGTAAGTGTCAGGCTTGGGCTGTGCATAGATGAATCCGTTGCTTAATATACATCCTGCAAATAGCAGGATACGAAATATTCTTGATGCCATAATAATTTATATATTATTAATAATTGTGTTGGTCTGTATTTGCTCACCGTTTCTCTTAATACTCCAGAAAGGAATATGCCTCTTATCGGTAAACTCTTTCATGCGCCATGCCGACTTAAATCCGCTGACGATAAAATGCATCGGAACGAATAACCCGACTTCAAAACAGTCTATAAATTGACGTCCGCCTCGGGTATAGCCGTTGCCTATACGTCCGTCAACAGGGAACATGACAATGTCGAAGCGCGATGTGATTTTGCCGATATCCTTGAGCTCACCTAAAAAGCGTTTTTCTTCTTTTACAGGGTTAATGTCTTCTTCCGTCTCTTTACTGTATATTATCTGGTCTGGCGTTTCTTCTGCAAGGAAACGGGCGTACCAATTATTTAAATCACCGGCATGGAAGATAAATTTGCCGTCAATCTGTATAATCCAAGAAACACCGCTGTCATTGCTGCCAGTGGCATGGACCTTAATGTTGTCGTCGCCCCATACAGCACCTTTGGCCATCCAGACATCAGCGTCTTGACGCCCGGCGCGGCGGTGTCTGAGTATGTCCTTTGATAGAATGTAGGTGATATTACGCTTCTCTTGTTTCCACGCGAATATCTTGCGGGAGAAATGGTCTTCGTGAAAGTGGCTTGATAAAACATACATCGGCTTGCTGCTCTTTAACAGTTTTGGAATAACATCTGCCGGGTCCAGCCAGTAATCGATAACTAATATGGCCGAGTGCGTCTCAAGAGCGAAGCCGCTGTGGAAAATGTATGTTAGTGTCATTGATTGCCGTGTTACGGAGACAAAGTTAAACATTAATTGTTTCTCCAAATGGCTGAGACTTATTTTTCATCAAAAAATAATATTGTACTGCAGGAAAAACGTAAATTTGTAATCTAATTTACCATATACACATGCAAGTGCGCGATATCATTTCCAGCATACATAATCCTAAGGTTAAGCGGTTGCTGTTGTTGCAGCAGAAGTCTGCCGAACGGCAAAAACATGATTTGTTTGTTGTCGAGGGCGAACGCGAACTGAAACGATGTATCCAGAACGGATATGAAGTTGAAAGTGTCTTTTTCTGCCGTGATATTATCTGTAAAGGACTGGAGACGTTTATGGCTGATTCAGACGGAGTGGCTTTATATGAAGTCAGCAAACAGGTTTATGAAAAGATAGCTTATAGGGGAGGAACAGAAGGCGTAATTGCGGAAGTGAAGACCAGACATTACACATTGGATTCACTGAAATTGAGTGAACGGCCTCTAATTATCGTGCTTGAGAGTGTGGAAAAGCCCGGAAATCTTGGTGCCGTGCTTCGTAGTGCCGATGCCTCTGGCGCGGATGCAATGATTGTGTGTGACCCATTGACGGATTTATATAATCCCAATCTTATCCGTAGCTCTGTGGGTGGCATATTCAGCGTGCAGTGTGTTGCCTGTTCGTCAGAAGAGTGTATCAATTTCCTAAAATCTCACCAAATACAGATTCTTACGGCCCAATTGCAGGACTCGGAATTGTATTATAATACAGACATGTCACGCGGAACGGCTATTGTGATGGGGACGGAATCAACGGGTCTGACTCAGATATGGCGTGATGCGGCAGATGCTCACATACGTATTCCAATGTTGGGACAATTGGATTCGTTGAATGTATCTGTCAGTGCTTCAATATTGCTCTACGAGGCTGTCAGACAACGTCAGCAAGGTTAAAGTGACTTATTTCTCTGCTGTCTTCTTGATGACATCTGCCAGAATTTTTATTCCGGTTTCCATGCGTGCTGTGTCAATGAAAGAGAAATTCAGACGCATAGTGTTCTTTCCTTCTTTGCCACCGGGATAGAAGAATGAACCGGCGACGTAAGCCACTTCATGCGACAAAGCTAAATCATACATAGCGACAGTATCCACACCTTCAGGCAATGTTAAAAACAGAAATAAACCACCTTCGGGCCGTGTCCATTTTACATAAGCAGGCATGTGTTGACGGAGAAGGTTGTCAAAGATGTCCCGTTTGTGGCGATACAAGTTGATTGTTTCTTGCAGATTTTCATCCAATGCGCCTGATGTGATAAACTCAGCAGCGATATACTGGTCCATGATAGGCGGACAAAGATCCAGTGATTGCTTGCACACATATACTTTGTCAAGTATCGCGTCGTTGCCTATCATCCAGCCCAGACGGAATCCCGGTGCAAAGATTTTTGAAAAGGAACCAAGATGCATGACTCTCTCAGGACATAGGCTGTATAGTGTGGGTAGTGACAGGCCTTCATAGCGCAGTTCACGGTAAGGGCTGTCTTCTATGATAATTAAGTCGTATTTTGCGGCAATCTCTGTCAGTGCCTTTCGTTCTTCCAGTGTCAGTGTCTCGCCAGAAGGATTCTGAAAGTCGGGAATAATATACATCATCTTGACCTGTTTGCCCTGTGACAGACAGTCGTCTATGGCTTGACAAAAAGACGCTTTGTATTTTACGATGTCATTACAGTGTGGGATGCCGATGACTTCGGCACGATATGAAGCAAATGATTGCAATGCGCCCAAATAGGTCGGAGCAGATGTGATGATGACATCATGAGGATTAATCAACACGCGCGTCAATACATCGATGCCCTGTTGGGAAGATGTGGTTATTTGCACATGGTCAATATCTACATCATATCGTTTGGCAATGGCGGAACGCAGTTCTGTTACGCCCTGCGTTGCTCCGTATTGAAAAGCGCGTGCACCGTATTTCTTGATGACGGTATCCATCAAAGCCTGAATCCGATCTATGGGAAATGTTTCAGCGGAAGGGTAGCCACCTGCAAACGAGTAGATGGCATTCAAATCAACCTTTTTGAAGATATCCCTTACCGGTGAACGGAAGAAAGCAGATACATCATCTGAAAAAAGTTTTTTCATCTTTCAGGAACTGAATTATCTCAATAAATCTTCCATGACTAAAGAAGAGGAAGTCTTCTCGTCGCGGTATTTCACTATAACTGGACAATAGATGTGTACACCGTCTTCAGCGCCTTTGCCGTGCTTGACAGGACGGCTGCCTGCCACAACCACAGCGTTGGCGGGAATCTCAATCTGCCCCGTTTCCAAGCGTGGCAGGAAGTCACCTTTTACAGCATCATAGACGGCTGTTGCCGCATTAATGATGACGCCAGTGGCAATTACCGCACCTTCACGGACGATGGTTCCTTCATAGATGCCACAGTTACCGCCTATAAAGGCATTGTCCTCAATGATGACAGGTAGTGCACCGACGGGTTCCAAGACACCGCCAATCTGTGTTCCCGCAGAAAGGTGCACGTGTTTTCCTATCTGAGCACATGATCCGACCAGTACATGAGAATCAATCATCGTTCCAGTGTCAACATAGGCACCGATATTTACATACGATGGCGGCATCATGATAACGCCCGGGGCAAGGTATGCTCCTGAACGTACACTGCTGCCTCCTGGGACAATGCGCACGTTGTGGTCTGTCGTAAATTTGCGTGTCGGAATGCTGTCCTTGTCATAGAAGCTGAATTGCCCTTCAGACATGTCCGTCAGTTTTCCAATGCGAAATCCTGTCAGTATGGTTTCTTTGACCCATGCGTTGACTTTCCAATCACCGTTTACTTTTTCTGCCACGCGGATGGAGCCTTCTTCCAGTCCCTTGCATGTCTCATAAAAATTCATTTCTGTTGTCATAGCCCTAAATCGTCAAGTGTTTGTCTCATCAATAACTCAGTCTCAGGCGTAGCCGGTATTAGTGGCAGGCGCAAACTGTTCTCGCATAATCCCAGTTGTGCCATGGCGGCTTTTGCCGGTATGGGGTTGCTCTCTACGAAACAGTTTTTGAAGAGTGGCATTAGTTGGTAATGCAGTTCTCGTGCTGTGGACATGTCATCCCGGCGAAGTGCCTCTACCAGTTGAACCATCCTGTGTGGGTCAACGTTGGATGCGACGCTGACTACACCGTCGGCACCTGTTGCCATGAGCGAGAGCGTCTCGTCGTCGTTGCCGCTCAGTACGCTGAAATTATCAGGTTTGTTGCGGATGACTTGCGAGATTTGCGCATAACGCCCAGACGCTTCTTTAATGGCAACAATGTTTTCTATTTCGGCCAGGCGCAAGGTAGTTTCAGCCTCCAGATTCGCACCTGTCCTTCCGGGTACATTATATAGTATGATGTCCTTGTCGGTTGCTTCAGATACAGCTTTGAAATATTCATACAGTCCTTTCTGGGTCGGTTTATTATAGTAAGGCACTACGATGAGATAAGCATCCAGGCCTAAGGGCTCCAGTAGTTTCATGCTTTCCGTAGTCTGTGCCAGTGAGTTTGTGCCGCAGCCTACGACTATCGGACAGTTGGAATGTTCTTTAGTAACTTGCAGTAATTTAATTTTCTCGTCAGTGGTCAGACAGGGCGTCTCGCCTGTTGTGCCCAGTGGAACAAGAAAGTGTACTCCCGCAGACATTTGGCGTTCTACGAGTTTAGCCATGGCTTCATAATCGACAGCCATTCCGTTGTTCTTGAATGGAGATATCAAGGCTGTGCCACACCCTGTGAATTTGAAATGTCCCATAATTAATGTTTGCTAAATATTATATCTTTGAAATCGTATGTTCCTACAGGAAGCGAGTCTGCCATGACGGCTGCCTCAACAGCTCCTGTAGCAAATCCCTTGCGCGAGAATGCCTCGTGCGTCAGTGTTATCCTGTCATCGGCTCCCTCGAAATCCACGGTGTGTATACCCGGTATCTCACCACATCTCACAGAAGCCATATCAGGCTGGAGACGCATTCCGCAGAGAACAATCTCCTCTAATGTTTTTGCCGTTCCGCTCGGGCGGTCTAATTTGTGGCAATGATGTTTTTCTTCAATATAAGGCATGTAGCCTTCTGCGTCACCTAACAATTTGGATGCGAGTTCGGCGATTTTGAAGAAGATGTTTACGCCTATTGAGAAATTAGAAGAGTAAACCAAGGTTGTGTGATGTTTCTCAAAGCATGCCAGAATGTCATCCTTAACATCATTCCATCCGGTTGTACCTATTACTACAGCCTTGAAGTGTTCTGCCAGAAACGCATAATTGTTTTTTATGGCTTGGGGTGTGGTAAAGTCTATGCAAATGCTTTCGCGTGCAATTTCTGCACTGACAGATGTAATGTCTTCGCTCACACCGGAGCATTCAATGTTTTTTTGTTTCAGAATGCTCTCAATCATATGCCCCATTTTGCCGTATCCGCTGATAAATATTTTCATAGTGTGTTTCTCCTTTCCTTATGCAAAAAAAGCGTTATGTATGGCTTCGATGGAGTCGTTCAGGGCTTGTTTGTCCACAACGATGCTCAGGTTAATCAAGGAAGCTCCTTGAGATACCATGTAGATTCGTTCTTTGTCCAATGGTGCAAAGATTTTATCCAACACTCCCGGTTGGTTAATGAGGTTTTGTCCCACAACGGAAATCTGGGCTTTGCCTGTGTCTACCTCCACGGTGGCGAAAGCGGAGAGTTCCTCTATGACTTTGTGTATGTCCTGTCCGTCTTCAACTGTCACGGAGATGTTGGCCTCTGACGTGCTGATAAGGTCTACTGATACCCGGTTGACACTGAAGATGTCAAACACTTTTCCGAGGAAGCCCGAAGCATTGATCATCTTCGTGGAGAAAATGTTTATAACCAGGATGTTTTCTTTGAAAGAGATAGATTTGGCACCGTCTGCAATGTATTTGCTGTTGAGTATTGCCGTTCCCTTGCATTGCGGATTCTTGGAATTGAGAACGTAGATAGGGATATTCTTTTTTATTGCAGGCTCAATAGTCAGCGGGTGAAGGACTTTCGCTCCGAAGTGTGCCATCTCAGCAGCCTCTTCAAAAGATATCTTCTCTAATCGCTGAGCTGTTTTTATCTTATTCGGGTCAGCTGTCAGCACGCCGTCCACATCAGTCCATATCTCAATGGTTTCCGCGTCTAAAGCCATAGCTATCAAGGAGGCGGAATAGTCAGAGCCGCCTCTTCCGAGTACAGTCGGCTCGCCGTTCTTGCTTTTTGCGATAAAACCTTGGGTGAGGACGACCTCGGTATCCTGGTCAACCGAAGATATGATCTGCGGGACACACTGCCTGATTTTTTCTATGTCGGGATCGGCTTTGAGATGATTGTCATTTGTTATAATCATTTCGCGTGCGTCCACCAGTGCGGTCTTGATACCACTGGCGTTCATGGCGCTTGCGAAAATTGTGGAAGACAGTATTTCGCCATAACTGATAATCAGTGCCTTACTGCGTGCTGAAAGCTCGCCTAATACACAGATGGCTTTTGTGTATGCTTCCAATTCATCACAGATCTCGTTGATGCGTGATGTCGTCTGCAACATCATTTCCACATTGCTTTCCAATAGATGTTCTGCCACGTCTATATGCCGTTCACGCAACTTGTCCATATTCTCTTTAAGTTCGGTGTCTTGCTTTTTATCTGCGCTTGCAGCAATGTTGTAAAGCAAATCGGTCATCTTGGACATCGCAGAGGTGACAACCACTGGTTTTTTCTCCAATCTTTGCCGCACGATAGAAATGGCGTTACTGATTTCTTCGTAGCCACCGACAGACGTGCCGCCAAATTTCATTACTATCATTTGTGTTGTATTTATGTTATTTGTTTTTTTATTCTGTTATACATCTCCAGATATATCTGAGTTGCTTTCTTGATATCGCTGAGCAGCACATATTCCTTTGGCGTATGTGCGACAAGTATGGAGCCGGGACCGCACAGGATTTTATTCTTGAAGTTGGTCAACTGTGGTGCGTCGCTCCCGAAAGCGACAGGTTGTGACGGTATGCCTTCAAAAGTCAGAAAGCGTGTCGGTGTATCACCGCCATAGGCATTCAGGCGAATTGTTGTTTTCCACTCCGTGTTACCTGCGATGAGCTTGTTTATCTGCTCTTCTACAATGTCATCTGTCGAGAATGTCGTACGGAAGTAAATGTCACATTCCAACTGGTCGCTGAGTATGTTCTTAGGGTTCTGGCTTACCAGATTGCCGATGTTCCATGTGGTGTCGCCCAGAGTCAGGTCAGCGGGGAAGGATAAACGGCGGAAACTGTCCATGAAGTCAAGGAAGATGTTCACCGCACTTCGTCCGTTTTGCGGATAACCGGAGTGGCAACTCTGTCCGGAGACGGTGAGATGGAAAAACTTGGTACCTTTGGCTGCTGAAGCCGTCATGCAGTCAGTTGGTTCTCCTACAATGAGGTATTCGCACCCTTCATGGTTTTTCCTGAAATGCTTTGCCCCGATTGAGCTCGTTTCTTCTCCGGCCAGAAGCAACAGTCCGAACCCCGTCTCATTGTTTTTCTCAAGAGCCTGACATGCACCGTATAAAGCCATTATCTGCCCTTTGGCATCACATGTACCTCTTCCGTCCACGCGGTTGCCGTTGAAAACCGGAGGTATATATGGCGGGACGGTGTCCATGTGTGTGCAGAACATTATCTCCGGCCTGCCCCATGTGAACAGCAGGTTATATGTCCCGTCGCCTATCGGCATCAATTCAACGTCATTATGCTCAGTCTTCAGCCGCTGAGTTAGATATAAAGCCAACTCACCCTCCTTGGAAGAGGTGGAGTCAATGCTGAGTATGTCTTTAAACAATTGAATGTCCATGTCATTATTAATAAAAAAAGGCGTCCCGCTGTCAGGTCGCCTCGTCGTATGTTTTATGTGTCTTGTTTGTAGCAAACATATGATATGTCACAACCTGAAACAATTATCAAATTGTTTCTTTATCTGTTTATCATTGTGTTTATTGATATGTTGCATTAATTTTCAGATTTTCTTATTTTCGCATACAAAATTACATCTATATTTTAATTCTGCAATAATTTTTGCCGATTTTTTTACATAATATATTTTTTTGTTGCCCGAAGAATAAGACGCTGTGTCATGACAGATGTTTTGTTCCATTGGTTGGAACGTATATTCCAGCCTATGGAACATACGTTCCGGCCGTTGGAATTTATATTCCATCCTTTGGAACGGAGAAAATATCGGCATGAAGTGTTAATCGTATGGCGGCATGGTGTCTCGTCTCGTGGGCGACACAATGTCGTGATGGCGGCTGACACCGTTGTTTGTGTCGGGGTGACGGAAATCCTCCGGCTGGTGTCTGCAAGTAAAGGGTTAAATCTATTTCAGCTTGTCTATGAGGTATTTGCCTGTATGGCTTTCAGGACATTTGGCGACCTCTTCCGGAGTGCCGCAGATGACTACATTGCCACCATCATCGCCACCCTCAGGCCCTAAATCTATGATATAGTCTGCATTCTTGATGATTTCCATGTTGTGCTCAATGATGACAAGGGTGTGTCCGCGCTGTATAAGTGCGTGAAAGGCTTTGAGGAGGATATTGATGTCGTGAAAATGCAGGCCGGTCGTCGGTTCGTCAAAGATGAACATCGTGGGCTGGTGGCTCTCTGTAGACAAAGACAAATAGTAAGCCAACTTGACTCTCTGGTTTTCACCTCCGGAAAGGGTTGATGAGGACTGACCGAGTTTGATGTAGCCCAGTCCCACGTCCTGCAATGGCTTAATCTTGCTGGCGATGCTTTGTTTTTTGTTTGTGGCGAAGAAGTCGATGGCCTCATCTACAGTCATCTCCAGAATGTCATAGATGTTTTTGCCGCAGAAAGTCACTTCAAGGATATCGTGCTTGAACCGTTTGCCGTGACACGCTTCACACTCAATGGTAAGGTCGGCCATAAACTGCATTGGCACCTTGATGACACCGTCACCTTTGCACTCTTCGCATCGTCCGCCTTCGGTGTTGAAGGAGAAGTGTGAGGCTGCAAAGCCCATCTGCTTGGAGAGTTGTTGCTCCGACATGAGTTTGCGGATGTCGTCATAGGCCTTGATATAGGTAACGGGATTGCTCCTTGTGGATTTTCCGATAGACTCCTGATTGATGAATGTTACACCGTCAATGGCGTTCAAGTCGCCTTCCAATGCGAGGTGCTCCCCGGGGCGCTCGGAAACTTCGTCGAAATGGCGTTTTAAGGCTCTGAACAGAATGTTGCCTACCAGGGTGCTCTTTCCAGAGCCGCTCACGCCGGTGACGACGGTCATGACATTCAGCGGGAATTTCACATTGATGCCCTTGAGATTGTTAGCTCGTGCGCCTTTGATTTCAATGTATCGGTTCCAGTGCCGGCGTGTCAAGGGTACGGGTATCTGCTCTTCTCCCAAGATATAACGGATGGTGTGGCTCTTACTGCCTTTTGTCAGATGACGGGCATCTCCCGCGTAGACGATCCGGCCTCCATATTGTCCTGCGCCCGGACCTACGTCAATGATGTAATCTGCGGCGCGGATGACTTCTTCATCATGCTCTACGACAATGATGGTGTTGCCGAGTTCTTGGAGATTGCGCAATACCTGAATGAGTTTTCCTGTATCACGACTGTGCAGGCCGATGCTCGGCTCGTCGAGGATATATAGTGAGCCGATGAGACTGCTGCCTATGGATGTGGCAATGTTGATACGCTGGTTTTCGCCTCCTGATAGGGAGTTGGCGGGACGGTTGAGTGTCAGGTAACCCAAACCGACATCCTGCATGATTTTCAGTCGGCTTCTGATTTCTTCCAGAAGTCGTTCGGCTATCTTGGAATCATTGTCATTGAGTTGTAAATCGTTGAAGAAGCTGGCCAATTCGTTGATAGAGATGCAGCACAGGTCTGTAATACTCTTTCCGGCGATTTTTACATACTCGGCTTCCTTCTTCAGACGTCGGCCATGACACGTGGGACAAACGGTTTTTCCCCTGTAGTGTGCCAGCATGACACGATATTGTATCTTGTATTGGTTCCGTTTCACCATACGGAAGAATGCGTCAATACTGACTTGCTCTTCTTCCGGCAGGGCTTGCTCTTGGGCATCGCCGTGCCATAGATGGTCTTTTTGCTCTTGAGTCAGGGAAAGATACGGTTCAAAGATAGGGAAATCGCGGCTTTGTGCCCTGCGGCAAAATTCGTTTTTCCAGATATTCATTTTGTCACCGCGCCAACAGACAACGGCACCGTCGTAGACACTCTTGGTGGAGTCGGGAATGACCAGCGACTCGTCAATACCGATGGTCTGTCCAAAACCTTCGCATTCCGGACAGGCTCCCGCTGGTGAATTAAATGAAAACAGTGTGTCTGACGGTTCTTCAAAACGTATGCCGTCAGCCTCAAAAGCGGTGGAAAAAGTCTGCGTTTCCATGGAAGGATAAAAGCGCAATACACATGTTTCCTGACCTTCATAGAAGGCTGTCTCAACAGAATCGGCCAGACGTGAAATAGCGGCTTTGCTGTCGCTGACACTCATTCTGTCAATAAGCAGAAACACGTTTTCCTTTTTGGCCTTCTTCTGTGCATTTTCATCGTTAAGCCAGTCTTCAATGCTGATAATTTCTCCGTCAATGTCAATACGGCTTATTCCTTGCTGGAGTTCTATTTTCAGCTGTTCGGCAAGGGAGCGTCCCTGAATGATATTTACGGGAGCGAGAACAGTAAACCTTGTTCCCTCCTCATGCTGGGTGACAGCATTGATGACATCTTCCAATGTATGTCTCTTGACCTCTTGCCCGCTGACGGGAGAGATGGTATGCCCTATCCGGGCATATAGCATACGCATATAATCATATATCTCCGTGGCTGTTCCTACGGTGGAGCGGCTGTTGCGGTTGCCGTTTTTCTGTTCAATGGCTATGGCAGGCGGGATACCTTTGATATATTCACATTCAGGTTTCTTCATCCTGCCGAGAAACTGACGGGCGTATGATGAAAGACTTTCCACATAACGCCGTTGTCCTTCGGCGTAAAGTGTATCAAATGCCAGACTTGACTTGCCTGAGCCAGATAGGCCTGTGATGACGATAAATTTGTTGCGTGGAATCTCTATGTCAATGCTTTTCAGGTTGTTGACACGTACGCCTTTTGCGATTATATTTTGACTCATTTGTTATGATGTGCAAATAACAAACAAAGTTAGGAAATATTTTCGTACTTTTGTAAAAACATACACAATAACCCTATGAAGAAAATTTTGATGACAGTGCTGTGTGCACTGGTTTTTATCTCAGGTGTGTGTGCACAGACTGCACCTAAAAGAGAGTTTCGTGGCGCATGGATTCAGTGTGTCAACGGCCAATGGTTAGGCTTGTCTCCCCAACAGATGCAAGCACGCTTGACGCGGCATCTTGACGCATTGCAGAAGATCAATGTCAATGCTGTAATGTTTCAGGTTCGCGCAGAGGCAGATGCGCTGTATCAGAGTTCCTATGAACCTTGGAGCCGTTTCCTGACAGGTAAACAGGGCGTTGCGCCAAATCCCTACTGGGACCCTCTGCAATGGATGATTGAACAGTGTCACAAAAGGGGTATGGAGTGTCATGCATGGATAAATCCATATCGTGCCAAAACAAAAGACACCCATGAGCTGTCAACGATGCATCCTTATGTGCAACATCCGGAACGCTTCTTCAATTATGGTGATTTGCTGATATTCCATCCAGGACTGAAGGAAAACAGAGATTATATCTGCAAGATTGTGCATGACATTCTAAACCGATACGATGTTGATGGTCTGCATATGGATGATTATTTTTATCCGTATCCACAGGCTGGTGTCGACATCCCCGATGCTGAGCAGTTTCAGCGCTTTGGCGCAGGATTTTCCTCTGTAGCAGACTGGCGTCGCGACAATGTGAACAGACTGATTCAGGAGTTGCACGATACCATACGTGCAGTGAAGCCATGGGTTAAGTTTGGTGTCTCGCCGTTTGGAATCTATCATAATCACAGAGAAGGTGATGTGATTCCCGGCAGCGCAACACGTGGCAGTGAGAATTATAATGCTTTATATGCTGATGTGCTTAAATGGGTTAATAATGGTTGGGTCGATTATAATATCCCTCAGTTGTATTGGAATATAGGATTTAAAGTAGCTGATTATGAGGAACTCATTAATTTCTGGGCGAAATATTCTTCTAACAGGCCGCTTTACATCGGGCAGGATATCACCCGCTCTGTTAAAGAGGCAGATCCAAGAAATCCGAACCAGAATCAACTGCCGGCGAAGTTTGCAATGCAGCGTAGTCTGCCTACGGTTAATGGCAGTTGTATTTGGTATTCTGCTGTAATTGCTGACAATCTGGGCGGCAGTGCCGATTATCTGGCAAACACATTCCACAAGTATCCAGCCTTGCAACCCGCTATGCCGTTTATAGATGCAAAAGTTCCGAATAAGGTTAAAGGACTTCGGGCAAGATGGATGCCTGATGGTTACTATCTGATGTGGTTGGAGCCGAAAGGGGAACTTGAAATGGACCGTGCGACGCGTTATGTCGTATACCGTTTTGCAAAGGGCGAGAAAGTGGACATAAGCGATCCTTCGCATATTATTATGATAACCGACCAGACGTGTATCAAACTGCCATATACTGGCAGCAAGGAAAAATTCACTTACTGCGTGACGGCGTTGGACCGCATGCAGAATGAATCAAAGGTCGTAAAGAAAAAGGTAAGACTTTAAGACGCTTATTTGAAGTGGCTTAGTCTTGCTAAAATCTTGCCTAAGACATCGAATTCAATATTAACTTTCGTGCCAATTTTAATGGCATGAAAGTTAGTATGCTCAAATGTATAAGGAATAATGTTTACCTGAAAAGTGTTGTCTGTCGGGTTACATACGGTAAGGCTGACACCGTTTACGGCAACAGAACCTTTGTCTACCGTGAAGTAACCGTGACGCGCCATTTCTATATTCAGCGGGTACTCAAAGGTGTAAATGTAACTTCCTTCTGCATTTTCTATATTTGTGCATACAGCAGTTTCGTCAACATGTCCTTGTACGATGTGCCCATCCATTCGGCTGTTGATAGGCATGGCTCTTTCGACATTGACCTCATCGCCTACCTTCAGTTCGCCCAGGTTAGAGCGGTCTAAGGTTTCTTTCATGGCGGTAGTGATATATTGGTCGCCATTGACTGACACTATCGTCAAGCATACGCCATTGTGTGCCAAACTTTGGGCTGGTGCCAATTCGTGTCCGAACGGACAATTGAAAGTGAAGTGAATGTTGTTTTGGTCTTTTTCAATGGCAATAACCGTTGCCATACTTTCTATGATTCCTGAAAACATGTTGGATGTCCGAAAATTTATTATAGATTATTGATGTCGATATATCCCTGATTGATGGCGAAGTTTACGACTTTCATGGCTGAGTGTGCATTGAGTTTCTCCATGATATGTTGCCTGTGGGTGTAGACTGTTGATGCGGAGATGTGCAGAGCTTTGGCTATCTCCTTACTGCTTTTACCTTTGGCAATCAGGGTGATGATTTTGATTTCTCTTTCTGACAATGTATTTTTCTGTCGGGTATCTTCTTCCTCAAGTTGTTTTGTTACATTTTGCGGGTAATGCTGAAAATGATGATGCGCCATTTCGTGCAGGTGCAGCAGTGATTTGGCGATGTCTTCCTGAGATGTGTCCGAAGCTATGAAATGGATGTCTGGCGCAAGTTTTTTCTGTTGTTCCTTGTTGCCAAATACGAAGACAAGTCTTTTGAAAGGCGCCAGTAGCTTGGTATTGTCTGTCCATATATCGTAAGATACGAAGTAGTGATAGTATGTGTTGCGCTGGCTTGCCTCCATGGCACTGTCCATGTTTTGGAAAAAGTCAATCTGTGCAAACGAAATGAATTCTTCCAACATCCCCTTTAAACCTAAACCTGAAAAAACATCTTCAGTAACGATAGCTATGTGAGGTTGTCCGGACATGTGTGTAATTTGAGAAATTTGAATGTAAAGTTAATAACAATTATTTTAATAAATGTCTGCTGTCATATTTTTTTTGCCCAGCTGGCTATATGTCAGTTGTAAAAGGCACTTTGGGTTATCATGCCGATATGTCAAATCTCACGTCTTTCCCGTTTTCTGCCGTTTCCTGAGTTATTTGATTCTCGTCAGCTTGAAGTTCATTTTTTTGTCAAATTTGCCAAAGAGGTATTTCCCGTCATCGCTGAGGCGTAAGGTGTCTTGCTCGTCGTCGTCCTTGAAGATGATGAGGTTACCGTTGACTGTGTACTTGCTCTTATGTGTAGAGGGTGCGATGGCTAAAGCTGCCTTCATGGCCTTGCGCTTCAACCAGCTGACACCGGCAGCTTTCAGTATTTCATCATTGATTTTCATCTCGTTTTTCAGCACAATATCCTGCTCGTTCTTGAATTCAACCGTTATCGATGCGGTTATACCTTTCTTGAGTTCGTCAATTTTCTTCTGTCCCTCCGCTAATTTTTTGTCAATCTCGGCTATTTCGGCATCCGTAGGCTTACGTCCTTTTTCCTTCTCTATCTTGGCAATAGCTTCCGAACGAGCTTCCACCATCTTCTTCTCTGTATCTTTGAATCGCTCGTTCATCTCTTTAGCCATGATATTGGCATTATGGTATTTGCGTCCTGCTAGGTTGCTTTGTGCATATAGTGAAACAACTGTCAGTAAACTGGCAATAATTATAATTATGTTTTTTTTCATTGTTGTAATTATATTGTTTTATGTGGAATTTTAGATTATATTCTATGTCAAGAGGATTTCAGGGCTTGTTTACAATAGTGTTATATTATATGTGCTCTTAGATCCATGTAGTGAATAATGTTGCAAAATTACTATAAAGTGGTTGAAAAGCCAAATTTACTTGTTTTTTTAGTCTTTCGTTGGTGCTCATTATTAGCTGTTTGTGCGGGTGATGCCCAATCTGTTATGGCCTGCAGGTGTTATGTCTGCACCACCCTATGCCGGCGCTGCATAGTCTGACATAATAAAGGCGGCAAGTGAGACTTTTCACTTGCCGCCTTTGGTCGGAAAGAGGCGACTCGAACGCCCGACCCCTACGTCCCGAACGTAGTGCGCTACCAACTGCGCTACTTTCCGTAAACCGAGTGCAAAGTTAATAAAATATTACTTTTATTTTGCAGAAAAAGTGATAAAAAGTTTGCTTGTTAAAAAAATATTATTACTTTTGCACTCGCAAATGCACAAAAACACGGTGCCATAGCTCAGTTGGTAGAGCATCGGACTGAAAATCCGTGTGTCCCCGGTTCGATTCCTGGTGGCACCACTGCAGGGAGACCAAGAAATATTCTTGGTCTCTCTCTTTTTGCGTTATACCTGCAATGTAAATCAAGTCCATGGGATGTGCCTCATATCTTTCTTTCGCTTTGCGAGTGGGCAGTGGCATATTCTTGTTTGGATGGTGCAGGAATAAAGGGCCATGTTGTCACGTCAGTTTTTCTGTTCCGGCATGTGGAATATAAGTTCCACCCGATGGAACATAGGTTCCAGCCTATGGAATGTAGGTTCCATTCCATGGAACGGAGAATATGTCGGTGGTAAAATATCAGACTGACGGGCAAAGCAGCAAAAACAAAGGGGTTTAGTGTTGTCTAAACCCCTTTGTCCGATATGTGATTAGTAGTATTATTTAAGTGGCCTGACCCAGATATTGCGGAAGCTGATTGGCTCACTTTTGTCTCCATGCGCCTGGAGGCGCAGGGGACCGTCGCCGTGCGGCTTGACTTTAGGTAGTCCGATATATTCTGTCGTGCCCCATATCTCTGTATGGTTTTGTACGAGTACGCCGTTCAAAATAACAGTGACATAGGGATGATACAGGAAGGAACCGTCTTCCTTGAATACGGGAGCGGTGTAGATGATGTCATAGACATTCCATTCGCCGGGTTTCCTCATAGGGTTGGCCATTGGCGGCGTTTGCTTGTATATAGCACCGACATATCCGTTGACGTAAGTCTCGTTCTGGTAATTGTCCAAAATTTGCACCTCGTACCTGTCTTGGAGGAATACGCCACTGTTGCCGCGCCCCTGGCTGCTCCCGGTGATGCCTTGAGGGACACACCACTCCAAATGGAGCTGGAAGCTGCCGAAAGACTGTCGGGTGACAATATCACCTTTGCTCTTGTCTACAGTGACAATGCCGTCATGGACTCTCCAGCCGGCGTCACCGCCTTTGCCGTTGGTCCACTGGCTCAGGTTTTTCCCGTCGAAAAGGACAATGGCGTCAGATGGGGCTGTGTTGGTCAGGATGTCACCGGGAGTGACGACCTTAGGCTGCGGCGTCCAGTATTCGGTCATTTTAGGGCCCATGGGCTCTTGTTCCGGATAGGTTTTCTGCTCTTGTGCAAAAAGGGCAGAGAATGTCCATAGGGAGAGAGTAAGGCCTGTGATGATATGCTTCATGTCGGATGTGTGCTTACTCTATGTCGTATTTGACCTTGCCTTTTTCGTCAACAATGCAACGCACTTCAGCGAAACCTTCAGAACCATTGGGTTGCTGCATGGTGAAAGAAAGATTGAAGCTTGTGGTCTGTTTGCCTATCTCTACGCCGTTGTTGAAGTTTTCGTTGCCGGCAGGAACAGCCTCTTCGAGCGTATAGTTGCTGATGGCCTTAAACTTGCTGTTTTTGGGAATCAGGGCTTTGGCCTGTTCGATTTGGTCTATGATTTTCTTGGCGTCAAAGTTCTTGATGTCAAAACCTTTTACATCCTTATATATAGGTGCTTCAAAGGTGTGGGCAATTTCTTCAATCGGAAGAGCTTGTTGAGAACCGGCAAGCAGTATCTTCTGACTGTATGCCATATTGGTGGCGGTAACGACTTTGATGGTTACAAAGTCAAGATTGTTGCCGTTTTGCTCAGAGCCCTCAAATTTCATGTAGTAGACTTTTGAGTCATTGGTATCTACAGCCTTGAGGATGAGTTTGCCCGCTTCCTGATAGCCTTTTTCAGAATCTGCATCGTAGGAAGTGCCGTCAATGTGGCAGGATGACAGGCATATAGCTGTCATGAATGACGTGAGAATGATGTGGAAAAAATGTTTTTTCATTGTGTAACTGTTTATAATGTACAAGGCAAAGGTAGTAATTTATCGCAAAAGAAAGTGAAGACAGGCTTTTTTTCTTGCGATAAATGCTCATCCTAAAGGGTGACAGTGAAAAAAAATGTACTTTTGTAGTATAATTATACTGCCTGTGGAGACGCTGTCATTATATGAACTTAACGGTCTTGTTCGTGAGATAGTAGAAATAAATCTCACGGACTATTATTGGGTACGTGCCGAACTGAGCGAGGTGAGAGTGTCGCAGAAAGGTCACTGTTTCGTTGAATTGATTGAATATGACGCATCGGAAAAGGTTGTCATAGCCAAGGCGAGAGCAGTTATTATGCGAAATATATACCCGTTGCTGAAAGTGAACTTTGAGGAAACGACCGGTCAGCCTTTCACGGCCGGCTTGAAGGTGTTGCTGCAAGTCTCTGTCTCATTCAGTGAGGTCTATGGCTATTCTCTGATAGTTCAGGATATTGACCCGGAATACACGCTGGGGAGTATTATCCAGAAACGCAAGGAGATATGGGAACGCCTGCAGCGCGAGGGTGTCGCGGAGATGAATAAAGAATTGGAACTGCCGTCGCTTGTGCAGCGCATAGCCGTTATCAGTTCGCCCACTGCGGCAGGTTATGAGGACTTTTGCCACCAGCTTGATAGCAATGTGCAGGGATTTCGTTTTGTTCATCGCCTGTTTCCTGCCATGATGCAGGGCGACGAGGTGGAAAAGACTGTGATTGGTGCGTTGGAGCAAATCGCTGCGACGCAAGATGATTGGGACGCTGTCGTTATTATACGAGGCGGTGGTGCGGTCAGTGACTTGAATGTGTTTGACAGTTATGCGTTGGCTAATAATTGTGCACAGTTTCCCTTGCCGATACTGACAGGAATAGGCCATGAGAGAGATATCTGTGTTTTAGATATGGTAGCTAACAGGCATCTCAAGACTCCTACTGCAGTGGCAGTGTTTTTGATAGAGCGTATGCAGGTTCAGAGTATGCGGTTGGCAACACTTGAAGCAACATTGCAGGACAAAGCGGAAGGGTTGTTTAATGAAAAAAATGAAGTGCTGCAGCATCTTGTGCAGCGCTTGAGTGTCGTAAGGCGTTCGTATGTGCCCAATCACCGTCAGCAACTTGATTATAAGTTCAGCCGCATATGTGCACTGGTGACTCATAGGGTAGAGATGCAAAGGGCGAGGATGATGACACTGTCGGACAATGTTGTCAAAGCGTTGGGACATCGGTTGGAGCGTGAGAAAAAGCGTATGCAGTTGATGGAAAGTGTCATGAACGCATATGATCCTGTAAATGTACTGAAAAAAGGTTACAGTATTACAATGAAAGATGGTAAGGCTGTGACGGATGGCAGGCAGGTGAAGGCTGGCGATGTGCTGGTGACATACTTAAAAGATGGTGAAATTACGAGTATAGTAAAATAAATTAAGATATGACAGAAGAGTTTAAATATGACAATGGCATTGCCCGTCTGGAGGAGATTGTCAGGGAGATAGAAGACAATTCGTTGCCGGTGGATGTCCTGGTGGATAGACTTAAGGAGGCAAAAGAAATTGCGAAGAAATGCAAGGACGTATTGTTTAAGGTTGAGGATGAGCTGAAAAGGCTTACCGAAAACGAAACAGAGTAAATCTCGGTTATCTTAACAGAAAAAGGCTACAGTTTTATTAACTGCAGCCTTTTTCTGTATGAAGATATATCAGATTATTTTTTCAACTGTGCGATAGCGTTGAGAATGTTCTTTGCCAAGTCGTGGTTCGGGTCAATGGCCAGAACTTTCTCACAGTAGTCTTTAGCACTGTCGTAATCGTCTTTCTTGAAATAGTAGAAAGCGGAATATACAAGACACTCCTTACGTTCTGTGTTGTAGGATTCATCTTTGCCAGCCAGACGCTCATACACTTTGTCGTAGCATTCCTTGACAGACTCTATCGGGTTTGTCGGGTCTAAGATGGTCTGAATGCGTGCACGCCACATGGGACCAAGGTATGAATCTTTCGCCATTGTTTCCAGTTCAGAGAAAATTTTGTCGCCGGCTTGAACATACTTTGTGCGCAAGTCAAACTTGGCGCTGTCTTCGATAGCTGCTGCGCAAGCATAGTAAATCTTACCCATTTTGAGGACGCCGTTGGCACTTTTCTTGCCCGGCTCTGCAATCTCAAGATATTTCTTGTAGGCAGTGACGGCTTTTTCGGCTTCACCAATCTTCTCATAAGCTTCGCTCAGACCCAGTTGGATTTCAGCCTTCTCTGGATTTAATTTAGCAGCATGCTCAAAAGAGTTGACCATCATGGCAGTGTCCATCAGCATTTCAGCCAACTGACCCTGATATTTGTAGTCGGTACCGTTATACAGTGTGTCTTTGAAGGAACTGAAGAATTTTTCAGCTGCGGCTTTCGCACCCTGTACCTGCATGAGTTCCATCAGGTTGTAGAACTTCAGACGATTCAGACTCAGAGAATTGGGGTCTTTCGGTAAGATAGCATTGACTTTATCCAAAGAACCTTGGAAATCTTTTTTGATATATAATATGATGGCATATTCTTCCTGGGCTTCAAGGTCTTCTCCCTTAAATTCAGCGAAGTAAGTATCGTATGCCTTGATGGCGTCGTCAATCTTATTTTGGTAGTAGTAGATAGAACCCATTGCCTTGTTTACATCAGGGTCGTTGGGGAACTTCGTCTTGAATTGCTGCAGGATTTCCAGAGAGTGGTCAGCGTTGACAAACTTATAAACGTCTGCACCCTTGAGATAGGCGCTTTTCTCTTCTGGTTCTGCGACCATGGCTGCCTCATAGAGAGCAGAGGCGTCACCATATTTCTTTAATTCATACAATGCGTCGCCGTAGGTCATAATTGCAGGGAAATAACCGCCGTCGGTTTCATATGCCAAGCGTCCCATCTCTGCGGCTTGCTGGATAAGACCAGCCTTAAGAAATTCTCTACAGGCTAAAGTTAATGCCTCTTTCTTTTTCAACTCCTTTTTGAACTTCTTGTCTACAATAAAGTCGCTGAATTGCATAAGACCATCCATGGCATTTGTTTTTGATGTCGTGATGATGTTATTTATGGCTTGTTGAAGTTCGGGAGACAAGGTGTAGTTGACTGTTGCCTTGTCAGAGGCTTTTGCAATACCAAATGCTAAGCAAAAGCAGGTTGCAAGAATAAATAATTTTACTTTTGTCATGTTATTATGCTAATTTTATTTTATATCTACTTGTTTTACGTGTACTGGCACGATGGGGAGCAACTGTGATGATTTTGTAATGATGAGCTGGCCTTCAGTGTCGGTAAGGTAATGATAGAAATTGCGGTTTAATGCTTGTATGTATGGTTCGGTTGATGATATGTAAAGGCGGCGTATGAGAGGGTAGTCGCCGGTCGCAATATAATATTGTACAGGTTGAAAACTGTTGCTTTCCTCTGCGATAGATGAATTGCTGACTCTCATGACGCGTACGCGGTCATCGAAGGATAAGTTTGTTGTATCTTTGAAGTTACGTATCCAGTCTACGCCGATGATGCCAATGGCATTACGCGTCTGCTGGACATAAGTGATGACATTAGGATTGGATTTTGCTGTTTTGAGGTTGCCTTTGAGTTCAGCACCTTCACAAATGGAGTCGCGGGCAAAACGCACTGTGCTGGAGTTTTCGTCATCAAAGACTAACTCAATTTTTCCTTTTGTCTGTGCGTTGGGGATTTGCTTCCATTCCGTGATTTGCCCGGTGACAATACGGCGTATGTCATTGACGGAAATCAGGGAATCTACGTTGTCTTTGTTGATAATCAACGCGATGGCGTCATAAGCAAACGGATGGCTCTCAACGGTAAGCCTGTAATTGTTTAGGATGCTTTGTTGTTCTGCCTGACTCAATGGACGTGTGGTAATGGCCATGCGGAAACTGTCTTCCAGAAGGAGTTGGATGGCTTTTGTTTCAGAAACAAATGTGGTATCCAATATGGCTTCGGGATATTTGGCGTGGAATGCACGCATTTCCTGTTCCATTATTGGTCGGAAGGTTTCGTCACATGCTACCTCGACAGTGTTAATTTCTTCTTCTGTCCGTTTTTGGGCTGTGCCGCCACATGATAGAAGGCTTATTGATATAAGAGTGATTGCTACGTATTTCCAGATTTTCATTTTTCTGCTGGATTTAATGGCAAAGTTACCTATTTTCTCGTTATTTTGCATTGTTTTGTATGATTTGTTGTGTAAAATCTTGCAAAAAAATAGGTGTATTCTATGTTAATGTGTTGAAATTGATAAAGAAATGTTATATCTGTTCAATATAAAAAATACAGTGACAATTATGTTGCCACTGTATTTTTTGTATGTATAAAGATTGTCGAATTATCTCAACTCAAATCTTACAGGAAGTTGGAACCATACGTTAACAGGTTTTCCCTGCTGACGGCCGGGGGTAAACCTCGGAAGTGATTTTACTACGCGGATAGCTTCGCGGTCACAACTTGGATCCAGTGATTTGAGCACTTGCACTTCACCGACTTCACCTGTGCCAGTTACGACGAAACGTAACATAACCAGACCTTGTATGCCTTGGTCTTGAGCGGCTGACGGGTATTTCAGGTTGCTTGCGATGTAGTTCATCAATGCGCTTTCGCCACCAGGGAAGATAGGCATCTGCTCTACATAGCTGAATACTTTCGTTTCCTCTGTAGGCTTGGATGTGATGACCTCCTTGATGTCAGCGATATCCTTACCGTGAACCTCATCGTTACCTTTTACGTCGGCGATAGAAATGGCTACCTTACTCTCACCTAACTCTTTCTGAGATTTCATCTCATCTTCCTTGGATACTTCCTCGTCTTTTACAATCTTAGGTGCAGTAAACTTAATAGAAGACTTGATTTGCTGTGGTTGAGCTTGTTTTGGTTCCACTTTCTTGATGATGTGCTTATCTTCAATCTTAGCCTCTTCCAATTTGGAGAGTTGTGTTGTAGTAACAGTTTCTTGAGAATTTGTTGGTGCAACTGCTTTGATCAGGAATGGCAAGATGTATGCCAAAAGAACCATGGCGAATGTGATGGTCAATGCCTTGATGTTACGATCACCGGTTTCGGCTCTCATAACATATGCGCCATATTCCTTGTTTTTCCCGTTAAACACAAGGTCGCACCAATTTTTTGAGTATAAATCTAAATTTGCCATAATTTATTCATTTATTGGCTGCGAGCCTATTTGTTCTTTAAATGTTCAATCATTTGTTTGTCAAAGTCAGTGATGGGTACGATAACGTACTTACCTATGTCACAGATCTGCATCTCGTCCAATGCGTCAATCAGGTTCCTGTAGTTAGCTTCGTCAGTTGCCTTGATGATGACGTTAGGCGTGCCTTCTGCGGCGCGGATGTCACCTAACTCTTTCTCAAATTCTTTCTTCTGCTGCTCTTCTTTCTGGACATTGCTTGTTACCATAGCGGCATACTTCTTGCGAAGTTGCTTTACTCTTTGGATAGCATTGATGTTCTTTTGTGCAAGCATTTTGCGGAGACCATTTTCACCATAGGTGGTTTCCTTGAGATTGTCAATCTCAGGAATACCCTGATAGTAATAAATCTTGTCATCCTTGTCCAAAAGAAGTGTTATAGCGTCAGATGCTTTGACTTTATTCTGTTGCTCTTCTTTCAAGTCCTCCTTGTTCGATGGCATGTTGATTTCCATTGACTTGGGTCTTGCAAGTGTTGTACAGAGCATGAAGAAGGTAATCAAAAGCATCATCATGTCCACCATAGGGGTGAAGTCCACGCGAGCGTTAATTTTCTTTGCTTTTGCTAATGCCATATAATTTCCTCCTTATTTATTCGTCAATAGCTTGTACTTTCTTAAGATTTGTGATGAGGTTGTAGCGGTTCTGTTTGATATCCTGTAAAGAATTCATCACGTTCTTGATAACCTTGTATGAGGTCGACTCATCAGACTTGATGGAAATCTTCAGGCTAGGATTCACTTCCTTGGCAGCCTCTACCCAATCTTTAAATTCATTATTCGCACTATCGCAAGGAACACCTTCGATGTCGTTGCTACTTAGATATGCCTCTCTGTTTGCGTCGTCCATATCAAGCCATGATTTAAGTTTGCTGATAGGTACTCCGAAAGATGAGGCATTCGCAAATGCGCTTTTCTCCTTCTGTGTTAAGTTCAAGTTGTACTTGGCGCTTATTTCATCAAGTGTGGAGAATAAATCGCTCTTTTTGTCAAGTGTCATGAATACGCGACCCTTTGAATCAATCAGGATGGTCATGACATCATGGTCAGGTACGTTAATCGCTGACACAGAACCAGGTGTTGATACTGTAACCGGTTCTTTCTTGACGAAAGTAGCAGTCAACATGAAAAAGGTAAGCAATAGGACCATGACATCAGACATAGGCGTCATGTCTATGAATGTGTCTCTCTTTTTAATCGCAAAACGTCCCATTTATATAGTTTTTACCTTTTTAATGTTCCTTATTTCTGTGTCTCCTGGAATGTAGATACAATTGTGAAACCTACCTCGTCAAGTGCATATGTGAGGTGGTCAATCTTGTTTGTATAGAAGTTATAGAATACAACTGAGAGCCATGATGTAGCAATACCAGATGCAGTGTTAACCAAAGCCTCAGAAATACCTGCAGACAGAGCTGAAGAGTCTGTACCACCACCTGCTGACAATGCGGAGAATGACTTGATCATACCGACAACGGTACCGAGCAGACCGGTCAACACACCGAGGGTTACGATAACGGCCAATATTGGCAGATTCATCTGGAGAGTAGGCATCTCAAGTGCTGTAGCCTCACCGAGGGCTTTCTGGATACCCTGAATCTTTTGCTCTTTATCCAATTCTGTGTTCGCAGCCATTTCCTGATATTTGCTCAGAGTAGCTGTAACAACGTTAGCTACAGAACCACCTTGTTTGTCGCAAATGGTTTTAGCCGCTGCCATGTCATTCTTAGCAAGAGCGCCTTTGATTTGTTCTACAAACTTGTCGAGGCTGTCTTTGCCAAAAGCAGTCTTCAGAGCCAGCCAACGCTCAATTGTCAGAGTGATAACTGCGAACAACTGAGTCCAAATGATAGGTACGATGACACCACCATGGTAGATTGTACCGAGAATATCCAGAGGTTTGCCTTCGGGATCACCGCCAGCAAAGTGGCTGGAGTCACCAAATACAAACTTGAATATGATAATAGCGATAATCAAACAAATGACAAGGATTACCCATGCATTCTTGATACCTTTAAAACCAGTCTTTTTCTTTGCAGCTGGTTTCTTGCTTGCGTTAACCGCAACTTTTGTTTCTTTTGTTTCCATTTTTTGTTTTGTAAATTAAATGATTAAATTTATTTTATGTTATTTCTTTTAATACGTTTTATTCATCATTAGCTTAGGTTTGAAGCCGCAATGTCTTGCAAAGGTATAAATATTATTTAAAATAACCGCCACTGCTATGAAAGATATTTGTAAAAAAATGTATTTTTGACAATGTACCGTGATATAATTTGACTTTTTTCATATTTTTTCCACTCAATATTGCTAACTTTGTCTGAAAATTCAAGGTAAAATATCATTTTTGTTAGGAATATGGAACATATTGATTGGGCTAATTTACCGTTTGGCTATATTAAAACAGATTACAACGTCCGTTGTGTCTATCGCGATGGTAAGTGGGGAGAGATAGAGGTGAGCTCTTCTGAGTTAGTGAATATACATATGGCAGCGACATGTCTCCATTATGGCCAGGAGTCATTTGAGGGACAGAAAGCTTTCCGTTGCCCTGACGGAAAAATACGAATATTCCGTATTGACGAGAATGCCGCCCGTATGCAGAGTACTTCGCGCGGTATTATGATGCCGGAGATGCCGACGGATTTGTTTGCCGAAATGACAAAAAAGGTTGTAAAGCTCAACGAGCGGTTTATTCCGCCTTACGAGAGTGGCGCAGCGCTATACATTCGTCCTTTGATGCTTGGCATGAGTGCTCAAGTGGGTGTTCATCCTGCTGATGAATACTTGTTCCTCATTTTTGTGACGCCGGTAGGTCCTTACTTCAAAGGCGGTTTTGCATGTACCGACTATGTTATTACGCGCAAGTATGACCGCTCTGCTCCTCTTGGCACAGGTATCTATAAGGTTGGAGGCAATTATGCTGCCAGCCTGAAGGCTAATGATGCAGCCCACAAGGCAGGCTACTCTTGCGAGTTTTATCTTGATGCAAAAGAGAAAAAATACATCGATGAGTGTGGCGCGGCTAATTTCTTCGGCATAAAGAATAATACTTATGTTACTCCTAAGTCAACTTCCATTTTGCCATCCATTACCAATAAGAGTCTCCAGACATTGGCCGAGGAGATAGGTTTGAAGGTAGAGCGTCGCCAGATTCCTGTTGAGGAGCTTTCTACGTTTGAGGAGGCGGGTGCATGCGGTACGGCTGCTGTCATCAGCCCCATTATGAAGATTGACGATCCCGACACGGGTCACAGTTATGTTTTCAGTAAGGACGGAAAGCCCGGACCGATATGTGAAAGGTTGTATACCAAGCTCCGTAATATCCAATATGGTATTGAGCCGGATAAATACAACTGGATGACTGTCTTGGATTAATTAAATTTAAAATCATATACTATGTTGACAAATTCTGAAATTCGCAAGCAGGCTCGCGCTGTCCTTGAGGGCAATTGGGGAAAAGGAGTCATTGCTACGCTTATTTATTTTGTTATTACTTCAGCTCTTTCTGCCGGAGTGTCTATTCCTTTGGGATATAATTTGTGGTTGTCTAATGGTAGTTCGCTTCTGATGACCATATTATGTTTGCCTCTCTCTTGGGGTTTTGTTGTGTTCTTTCTGCATCTTGCCAGAGGGCTTGAGAAAGGCTATGAGGCTTTGTTTGACGGCTACAAATGTTTTATTAAGGTCTTTTTGCTGATGTTCTTAAAAGCCCTATATATATTCTTGTGGTTATTACTATTGATTATTCCAGGCATCATGAAGGCTTTGGCGTATGATATGGCGGAGTTTATTATGGCAGATAATCCTGATATAGATGCACAGGATGCTATTCACCGCAGCAGGGTAATGATGGATGGACACAAAATGAAGTTGTTTCTAATGTATCTCAGCTTTATAGGTTGGGGACTGCTCTGTTTGCTGACTTTAGGCTTGGGCTTCCTGTTATTGGTGCCATATATACAAACTTCGTTGGCTGTCTTTTATCAGGATTTGAAAAAGAATGCGGAGGATAATGGCATTGATGATATGACCCAGGCGGAGATGATTTGATTATAATTATTTTTTTTTCTAATAGAAGATGCGGCTTCCACGAAGCCGCATCTTCTATTAGATACTGTGTCGTAATACTTATTTCACCAGCACTTTCCTGCCACCA
>Ga0256407_10003147_pt1 | contig 29953 bp, 21 predicted proteins | sample RumenRJG_04DNA_FD_193489 | JGI IMG/M metagenome (GOLD analysis project Ga0256407, IMG submission 193489) | Bovine rumen microbial communities from Lethbridge, Alberta, Canada - RJG_04 | ecosystem: Host-associated > Mammals > Digestive system > Stomach > Rumen | place: Canada: Alberta...
GACATCGTTATCTTCATGAAGAAGAGGTGTGGAACATTATGGAGTTTGTGTTCTCTCCCATTATCCAGGAATTTGACAAATCTATAGATACTGCTAATGCCGTATTTAAGTTTAAGCATGTGGAAACCGTTAGCCTGTTGTCTCAGGCTCAAGATGGAGAAGCTGGAGTTGGCATCAATGGAGCAAGGCGCGAGACCGCCACTCCTGAGTTGCTTGAAGCAGTGAAAAGTGCCAAATCATTATGGTATCACTGTCAAATGGTAGGAGTGCAACATCCAAAAGAAACAAATATTGTTATAGAGAAGTCTTTTTATATCACTTTCTTCGACGACCATTACTTTGTAGATGGCATTCTCAATAAGAATTTTGCTTATGGGAGTTATCCTACTGAGAAGGAGAAAGGTCAGATTGTAAGCCAATTCAAGCAGGAAATTCTCTCTGAGCTAAAAGAAAAACTTTAGGATGGACCTGCTGACCATACAACACGAAGATTTCACGATGTTTGTTGACTGTACGAAGTTCGACGACATCTGGAATAAGGCGAAGAGTAATGTGGGAGAAAAGGATCTGCTTTCCACTTACACTTGGTCGGAGGGTGTCGTGTCGGTAGAACGGAATGGGGAACCGATTGCAAAAGGAGAGAAGGCTCCTGCCGTGTTCTTCGACAATGCAGAATACCCGGTTTGGGTGGATTTCAAAAAACACGTGACGAACGCTCAATTCGGGTCTTTGCTGCAAAGCGACAACGAGCGGTTTACGTTCAGGGGACATACGCTAGCAGGCTTCATCAACTATGGCAATGATATCGGCAAGAGCGAACTGAACATTTTCTATCGGACGGGAACAGAAAGCAAACGGTTCACTTTTGGCTATGAGGTGCTGAGCACGAAACTGAATTATCATGAGCACTGGAAGAAGATAATTGAGGACATCGAGCAGGAGTACCGTATGCTCTCGTTTGACTATTTGAGACGTACCTTCCATGGCTTCACACCGGATGAGAAAGGTGACACTCCAGAACTGATTTGGTGGAATGTGTTTGCAAAAGAACAGAAGCGTTTCATTAAGGCATGTAAGAGCATCATAGAACGTCCTCGCCGGCGTCTTCGTGGTTATGAGGTGTTTCTAAGGGCAGACAAATTGAAGCGTGTGCCTGCCAACATTGAGAATGAGTTGGCAGAGCACAGAAAAGAGCCTGCACACCTGTATAGGGTTGAAGAACATGTTCAGTCGAATGATACGCAGGAAAACCGCTTCCTGAAATATGCGCTTTGTCAGATTCTGGAGAAATATGAATCGCTGAAAAAGCGTATTGAGGCACTCAATGGCGTTGCGGAGATAGAGAAAGAAAAGATGCAGAAAATGTTGGATACATTGAAGCATCTGCAACGAAATCCTTTCTTCCGCACGGTGGGGAGATTCAAGGGACTGAATCAGGAGAGTCTGGTGCTCCAACGGGCATCGGGATATAGTCAGGTGTATCGGACATGGAACTTGCTGCGCCGTGCCTATTCCCTGAAAGATGGTATCTATCGATTGCAGTCAAAGGATATTGCTACGCTCTATGAGATTTGGTGCTTTATCGAGGTGAGCCATATTGTGAGGGAGCAGTTGGGTATCACTCCCGAGGATATGGAGCATCGCAACCGCATGGAAATGAATGGCGTGTTTACTTGGGAACTGGGTAAGGGTGAACACTCACGGATCCTTTTCAGGAAAAATGGAGTGGAACTGGCTGAACTGGTCTATAATCCAAAACATACGACATGGGAGAATGACAGAACGGGCATCAAGAACCTTGTCGTCCCGACTGTTCCTCAAAAGCCGGACATCGTACTCCAATTATCGAAGGACGATGTTCAAAAAGGCATGAAGATGACTTATCTGTTTGATGCCAAATACAGGATAGACGGTAAGGTGAATGGAGTGGACTCACCGCCAGATGATGCCATCAACCAGATGCATCGATATCGTGACGCCATATATTATAAAGACAATAAAGAGGGTGATGCTGCCTTGAAGAAAGAGGTGATAGGCGGCTATATCTTGTTTCCCGGTGATGGCGAACCGGCTGATGTGCAGGTGGCTAACTTTTACAAAACCATCGGGCAGGTCAATATCGGCGCATTCCCTTTGCGGCCGAAAGACGAGAGAAACAGGATGTTGCTAGAGCATTTCATCCATGAGTTGATTGAGGCAAAGGCTGTGACCACAATTTCGCATGTGATTCCGCAGAAGGGTGCTTTTGTAGAGGTTGGCGACAGGGTCCTGATTGGTACAGTAAGGCCAAGTAGCAGAAAGAATTACAATAAGGATTTTGAGGAGGGAAAGGCAAAGCTATACTATACGGGTGCTCAGTTCCCGTCAACGATTATGCTTCATAACCTGCATTTCTTCATTCCGTATTTTCCTGGCAGAGGCATCCGGGATGTGTATGAGATAACAGGAGTCAGGACGATAACGGGGCGTGATGCCAAGCAACTGGAAGGAACAGATGCCGTGACTGATGACATCCGGCTTGCTTTTGATCTCACTTACAGCAGAAGTTTGGCAGACGATTTCATGAGAATAAAGACTGCCGGAATGATTAAGGACACCTTCCTTGACACTACATTTGAGCACCTTTCAAACTTGTTTGTCGGATAAGCATCACCAGTTGTTCAATACAACGGAAACCAGTATGAGATGCTGTGAATCAGCAGTACTGTTTTTGATTCCAGGAAGTGGAACTGCTGCTATGGTAACAGGAGCGCAAAGAAATACATATAGATGTAGTGTCTTCAAAGTGTTTCAGAATAATAAAACACTTCACGAATCAATGTAACTTGCGCGATGACAAGGGGGTACGGTGAAGGGTTAAGAACAACCCCTCCCCATCCCTCCCGAGGGAGGAAGCCTGTACACATAGAACAAAAAGTCCTCCCTGGAGAAAAAGAGACCCACCTAATTGCTTTTCCCTTCGGCCAGCGACCGTTGGTTCCTCCCTGTTTTGGGAAGACTTTCTGAATCAGCGGGACTGGTTCTTGATTTCAGGAAGTAAAACTGCTGCTGCGGCATAGTGGATGGTGGCAAACGGAGACAGATATTGTGATAATATTGGCAAGAAGGTGGTAATCCTACCACCTTCTTGTCATTTTTTTGAATAAAGAAAGAAAATAAAGAGATGAAATGTTGTTAGTTCAAGAAAAACCGTAAATTTGCACCTAAAAGGTGGTAATGTTACCACCATTTGGTAAATATTTTAATGAATAATTGGTACAAATTAAATTCCGCACGGCAAATTATAGTCAGGTCTTAAATGCGATGCTTTCCCATCCTACTCTCACATTGGCTGATATGCAAGAGGAGACAGGAATCAACAGATCTGCTATCCAGAAATTAGTTGCTCAATTAATAGAAAAGAAATATGTGGAACGAGGTGAGAAAGAAGGCAGTTGGCGCGTGTTTATTACCCCGTCGTTATAACTTATCATACATGACAGCTGTAATTCGGTTTCACCGGTTTCACATCTCATAAATACAAGGACTTCAATATCATAGTGGTGAAACCGCGGTTTCATTCCGGTTTCACCACAATCGCATAACGACCCCCTCTCTTTGGGTGGACAAAAGATTGGCTTTTGCCGAGTGATTAGGGCCTAATTACTCTTCAATCAGGCATCTTTTGCATACTGAGGAATAGGGAGAAGACATCCGCGGGAAGGGTGAAACCGAAGTGAAACCGCGGTTTCACCTGTATAATACTGAATGTTAATGGTTTTCAGGCAAGTGAAGGAGTGAAACCGATTTTCACATTGTTTTTTTATGAAATCATTATCATGATATTGAAGTGAAAGTGCAGTTTCACTCACATCACGCTGGCTATAACCCATTTACTCCAAAGTGAAACTGTGATACTGATTTGTGTGTTTTTTCCCAAAGGAAATTGCTTGGATGGCTCGACAGCCGAGGGCTCTTCTGTAGGCAATGGAATAAATGTTCCAGAAAAGGCGATACTTGAAAATTGATAAAACTGTCTTTATTTTTGATTTTTTTGCTATGGGGGAGAAACAAGTATGGAGTTTTTTCTTTATATTTGCATCGCTTTGCTCTGTGAAATTAGGCTGCATTCGGGAAAAAACCAAAATAAATTTTGATTTTCCGCTCATTTGCACTATTTTTGCGGTCAGAAACTTTTAACTAATTACTAACAAACAATCTGAAAGACATGAAAGATTTGAAAATGTACATCAACGGCAAGTTTGTAGAGAGCCGTTCAGGTGAGTGGATTGAAGTGTTGAACCCTTCGACGGAGGAAGTGACTTCTCGTCAGCCTGCCGGAACAGTAGAGGATGTGAATGAGGCTGTAGAGGCAGCCTATGTTGCCCAGAAGAAATGGGCAAAGGTTCCTGCTGCCGAACGTGCTGTCTATCTGCATAAGATTGCCGATGGCATCCGTGCCAACTTCGACAAGTTCCAAGAGATTATCGTCCGTGAGCAGGGTAAAACTCAGGTCCTTGCTGGTGTTGAGGTGGGTGTGACCGCCACATATTTCGATTATATGGCAGAGTTTGCCCGCCGCATTGAGGGTGAGGTGATTCAGAGTGATGCCCCCAACGAGACGATGATTCTCGTGAAGAAGCCTATCGGCGTGGCTGCCGGTATCCTGCCTTGGAACTTCCCGTTCTTCCTGATTGCCCGTAAGGCAGCCGCTGCCTTGATTACTGGTTGTTCCATCGTGATCAAGCCTGCCCAGATTACGCCTGAGAACTGTACTGAGATTTGTAAGGTGGTTCATGAGAGTGGCCTGCCTGCAGGTTTGTTCAATGTGGTGACCGGTAAGGGTTCTGTGGTTGGTAATGCTTTGGCCAGTCATCCGAAGGTAGGCATCGTGAGCCTGACAGGTTCCGTGGGTGCCGGCGTGAAGATCATGGAGGCTGCTGCTCCTAATATCACGAAGGTGAGCCTCGAATTAGGCGGTAAGGCTCCTGCCATCGTATTCCCGGATGCAGACCTCGAACTGGCAGCCCAGGCTATCCTGGAGAGCCGTATTGGCAACACCGGTCAGATTTGTAACAATGCCGAGCGTGTTTATGTTCATAAGGATATCAAGAAGGAGTTCACCGATATCATCGTGAAGAAGTTCAAGGCTGTTAAGTTCGGTAACCCGGCCATCGAAAAGGATGTTGACATGGGTCCGTTGGTAGAGAAGGCAGCTTTGGAGAGCGTAACGAAGAAGGTGAACCATGCTGTAGAGCAGGGAGCCAAGATTCTCTGTGGTGGTGCTCCTGCAGGCGGTAAGGGCTATTTCTATCCCGCTACCGTGCTCGACAACTGTACCCAGGATATGGACATCATCCATGAGGAGACCTTCGGTCCTGTACTTCCATTGGTAGAGTTTGACAATATCGACCAGGTCATCGAGTGGGCCAATGATTGCGAATATGGTCTGGCCTCTTCGGTATTCACCAAGGACATCGATACTGCCACCCGTATCTGCCGTGAGATTGAGTTTGGCGAGACCTATATCAACCGCATGCACTTCGAGGCTATTCAGGGCTTCCACGCCGGTGTGAAGAAGAGTGGTATCGGTGGTGCTGACGGTAAGCACGGTATGGAAGAGTATCTTGTGACAAAGGTTGTTTATCTGGATACGCACTACGAGTAAATCGATAAAAATGAAAATATCAAGACTGATGATCATGATGGCACTGCTAATATTGGCAGTGCCATCTGATGCAAAGAAGAAGGTGAAGAAGCAGGCTCTCTGGCCTAATGGAGAAGTCATTTCCGAGTGGTTTATGGATACTGTCAGGGTGGATGTATCCACCTTGGGACGTCAGTATGTGATTACCGACTATGGAGTGGTTCAGGATTCCACGAAGTTGCAGACGGAGGCCATTCAGAAAGTTATCGACCGTGCAGCCCATGATGGTGGCGGCGTGGTGGTATTTCCCAAGGGAACGTTCCTCAGCGGTTCCCTTTTCTTCCGTCAGGACACCCATCTGCATATGGCCGAGGGGGCGGTGCTGAAAGGCATTGATGCCATCAAGTACTATCCCATCCGTAAGACACGTATGGAAGGTCAGACGCTCAACTATTTCTGTGCATTGGTAAATGCCGACCAGGTGGATGGCTTTACCATCACGGGTACGGGAACCATAAACGGTAACGGCCTTCGTTTCTGGGAGGAGTTCTGGATTCGCCGCCAGTACAACAGGCAATGCACCAACCTCGAGGCCTTGCGTCCACGCTTGGTGTATATCTCCAATGCGAAGAATGTGACCGTTCAGGATGTGCATCTCATCAATTCGCCTTTCTGGACAAACCATATCTATAACAGCGAGCGCATCAAGTACCTCTATTGCACCATCTATGCTCCCCATGAGCCGCAGCATGCCAAGGCTCCTTCGAGTGATGCACTCGATTTGGATGTCTGCAAGGATGTGCTGGTGCATGGTTGCAACATTTCGGTGAATGATGATGCCGTGGTGCTGAAAGGCGGTAAGGGAACCTGGGCTGACAAAGACCCCGATAACGGACCTTCCAGCAATATCATCATCCAGCATTGCAAATACGGATTCGTTCATGGTTGCCTGACCCTGGGCTCCGAGAGTCTGCATGACTGGAACGTGATTCTCCGCGACTGTTCGGTGGATGAGGCCAACAATGTGCTGTGGCTGAAGATGCGTCCCGATACGCCCCAGCACTATGAATACGTGACGGTGGAGAACATGACGGGCAATTGCAGGAACTTCCTGTTGATAAGGCCCTGGACGCAGTTCTTCAAGCCTGAACAGCGTGACGACATGCCCCTTTCACAATGCAATAACATCGTGATCCGGAACATTCACCACATGAACTGCCAGAATTTCTTTGCCGTTTCCAAGTCGGACAAGTATGCGCTGAAGGACTTCTCCTTCGAGAATATCGATGTGGCCGATGAAGCAAAAGCCTTCGACAAAAACCTCATTGAGGGAACGGTAGCCAAAAACATCGTCGTCAACGGCGAAAAGATAGTTGATAAATGAGCAGAAAATTTGTGAAAAGCCTGTTATGGCTGGTTCTTTCAGGACTGCCCCTCATGGTGGCGGCTCAGCAATGGCCCACGGTGAATCCCGAGGCTAAGCCCGGTTCCCGTTGGTGGTGGCTGGGTTCTGCCGTCGACAAGGAAAATCTGCAATGGAACATGCAGGAGTATGCCAAGCACGGAATAGGTGCTCTGGAGATTACCCCTCTCTACGGAGTACAGGGGAACGACAGGAACAATATTCCCTATCTGTCCGATAAATGGATGGAAATGCTGCGCTACACCCAGGAGCAAGGCCGCCAGAATGGTATCGAGATTGACATGGCCACGGGTACAGGCTGGCCTTTCGGTGGCCCATGGGTCCCGTTGGAGGAGAGTGCCTGCCGGGCTGTATTCGTGGAACAGTCGTTCATTGGAGATAAAGTGGAGAACCTGGACCTGCGGCCAACTGAAGAGAGAGACCGCAAGAATGCCGTATTCCATAAGGCGATGCTTTTCGGGCATAACGGTTCTGTCAAAGATGTCACGGACTGCATGAAGGATGGCATCCTGAACTGGAAGGCTACTAAGGAAGACAGCAAATTGCTGGGTGGCAAGAACGGAAGCAAGACCGTTGTGGTGCTGTATATCAAATACGGTGTGATGAAGGTGAAGCGTGCAGCTCCCGGAGGTGAAGGACTGGTCATCGACCATTTCGACCGCAAGGCTGTGGCCAACTATCTGAAGCATATTGAGGAAGCCTTTGAGCGTACCCATACGCCTTATCCCCACACCTTCTTCAACGACAGCTATGAGGTGGCCGATGCTACATGGACTCCTACGCTCTTCGAGGAGTTCTACAAGCGTCGTGGCTACAGGCTGGAAGACCATCTGCTGGCGTTCACCCATGGAGATGTGAAGCTCGTCTCTGACTACCGTGAGACCCTTTCCGACTTGCTGCTGGAGAATTTCACCCAGCAATGGACGGCCTGGGCTCACAGTCATGGGGCCATCACCCGTAATCAGGCTCATGGTTCACCGGCCAATCTCATCGACTGCTATGCTGCCGTGGATATTCCTGAGATTGAGGGTTTTGGCCTTTCCGACTTTGGTATCAAGGGATTGCGCCAAGACCCTGGTAAGACCCGTAAGAACGACTCAGACTATTCCATGTTCAAGTATGCTCCGTCGGCAGCCCATATCTGTGGAAAGCCCTTTACGAGCAGCGAGACATTCACATGGCTCACGGAGCATTTCCGTACATCGCTCTCACAGTTCAAGCCCGACCTTGACCTGATGTTCTGTGCCGGAGTGAACCGTATGTTCTTCCACGGTACCTGTTATTCTCCCAAGGATGACCCCTGGCCAGGCTGGAAATTCTATGCCTCGATAGACATGAGCCCCACGAACTCCATCTGGCGTGATGCCCCCGAGTTCATGAAATATGTGGAGCGCTGCCAGAGTTTCCTGCAATGGGGACAGCCCGACAACGACTTCCTGGTCTATCTGCCCATCCGGGATATGTGGAAGAAGAACCCCGACAAGTTGCTGATGCAGTTCTCCATCCATGCCATGGGCAAGCTGGCTCCAGAGTTCATCCAGGCCATCCTCGATATTGACAAGGCCGGTTTCGATTGTGACTACATCTCCGAGCGTCTGCTGATGGGCTGCAAGGTGGTGAATGGTGGAATAGAGACTGCCGCCGGCACCCGCTACAAGGCTCTTATCATTCCCGGTAGTGGTGACATGCCTGAGCAGGTGAGGGCCCACATCGAGGCCATGAAGGCTCAGGGTGCCCGGATTATCTATGGCACGGATGTGAATGCGATGAATGCTGCAGCCAAACCAGAGACCATGAAGACGAAATATGGACTGAAGGCCATCCGCCGCAAGAACCCCACGGGCTATCACTATTTTATTGCCAATCTGACGCCACAGGATATTGAGACAGACGTAGCATTGGGCGTTGACTTCAAGCGCGCTTCCTTCTTCAATCCTCTCAATGGCGAAATCAAGCCTGTGCCTATTGCCCTGGCAGACCATAAGATTCATCTTGCCCTGCGGAGCGGAGAGAGTATCATCGTGCAGACCTATGATGATGCACCTCAGCAGCAGCCTGCCGATTTGCTGAAGACCCTGGTATCCGTCTATCACCAGACAACCAAGGCTCAGCCGCAGGAGTATCCGCTCAACGGCCCCTGGAAACTCTCGTTCATCGAAGAGACGCCAAAGGTCAGTCAGACCTTCACCCTCGACAATCTTCAGACTTGGGAGACCTTGAGTGATGAGGCCCGTGTCACGATGGGAACAGGTGTCTATGAGACCACCGTCAACCTGAAGAAAAAGGATCTGAAGGATGCCACGGCATGGAAGATAGACCTTGGTGATGTGCGTGAGAGTGCCCGTGTCTATATCAACGGACAGTATATCGGTTGTGCCTGGTCAGTACCTTACGTGCTTGATTGCAAGAACACCTTGAAGAAAGGTAAGAACACCATTCGCATCGAGGTGACCAACCTGCCTGCCAACCGCATAGCAGACCTTGACCGAAAGGGTGTGAAGTGGCGTAAGATGGAGGAAATCAATGTGGTTGACATCAACTACAAGAAAACCTTATACGACACATGGGAGCCCATGCCCAGTGGCCTGAACTCAAAGGTGAAATTGATAAAATAACCCCCACCAAACCTCCCCGTGGGGAGGCTTTCTGAACGCCCCTCCCTCGGGAGGGGATAGGGGAGGGGTCTTATTGGAAATAGTATAAGAACGAAGCAATACCTTCGAGGGCTGGTTTACGCTGGCCCTCGATTTCTATCTTGAAATCAATCTCGGCCTTGCAGATACCGCGAAGGTTCTGGATGTTGTGGAGCTTGGTCACCAGTCTTACACGGCTTCCTGTGATGACGGGCTGTCCGAAGCGCATCTTGTCCATGCCGTAGTTCACCAGCATCTTGATGTTGTTCACCTCGATAATCTGGTCCCACATGTAGGGCAGCAGCGAGAGAGTCAGATAGCCGTGGGCAATAGTGCTCTTGTACTGGCTTTCCTTCTGGGCGCGCTCCACGTCCACATGAATCCACTGGTGGTCAAGGGTGGCATCAGCAAAGAGGTTGATGCGGTCCTGATCCACTTGGAGCCAGTCAGAGGCTCCTAATTCCTCGCCCAGGTGGGCTGCAAACTCGTCGTACGAGTTAATCACTAATTTTCCCATTTCTTTTTATTTTAAGTTTAAAATAGATTTTACCTATTATTTTATGGAACACAAAGACACGAAGAAACAAAGATTTTTAGGGATTCTTTTTACTTTGTGCCTTTGTGTCTTTGTGTCTTTGTGTTTTATTAAACAATCCACCAACACCCAACACCTAACACCCATCATCTGATTCTCCTAGACTCAAAGAATCCGCGGGTCTTCATTAAGAAGAGCAGCGTACCCATTATTTGAACCGATGCGGCAATCCAGAAGGCTTCCACATATCCCAGATACTCTGAAGCCACACCTCCGATGAGCACACCAAGGCCCATGCCTACATCCCATGAGACAAGAATCGTGCTGTTGGCTGTGCCGCGCTGATTGTGATTTGCCACATTGATAATCATATTCTGGAAGGCAGGCCACATGTGACCATTGCCCAGTCCGATGAGTAGGGCTGAGGTATAGTAACCGAAATCATTGGGACAGGCCACAAAGAGGGTATAGCCGAGTGCGGAGAGAATCACTCCTTCTGCCGCATTCCTACTGAGTTTTCCTTCACGGAGGCCCTTGCTGCCTTGTAGGCGTGAGGCTATCAGTCCTACAGATAGCAAAGCAAAATAGACGCCTGTTCCCCCAGTCCTTCCCATTACTTCCTTGCAATAGATGGCCAGGTAGTTGCTCAGCACGCCGAAGCAGAAACCGAAGAACACCATGTTCACCGCCAGCATCCATCCGTTTGTCAGGAAAAAGCGGTCAAGACGGATTAAGTTTTTTGAGTTTTTGAGTTTTTGAGTTTTTGAGTTTATGGCTGGTTGGTTTTTTATGGTCGCATCCACCGCCATTCCTATCCCTGCAATCACCAAAGCCAGCCAGAAGAGCAACTGGAAATTTCGCGTTTCATGATAGAGCAAGAGTCCGGCAGTGGGAGCAATGGCCATTGCCAGGTTGTTTGACAGTCCATAATAGCCGATGCCCTCATTGCGTCTTGATGCTGGCAGTACATCGATGGCCATTGTGGAGTTGGCTACCGTCACACTTCCGAATGGGGCACCATGAAGTGTCCTCACAATGGTGAACAGAAGTAGGGTAGAGGCGGCCAGATAGCCTGCAAAGAAGATGAAAAACAGGAAGAAGCACCACATCAGCACCTTCTTGCGGTCGAAGGTATCCACCAGATAGCCGCTGAACGGACGTGAAAGCAATGCCATCACCGTATAGCCCGAGAGCACAACGCCGATGACATCTTTCGTGGCATGGAAATGCTCGCTCAGGTAGAGTGGCAATAGGGGCGTCAACAGATAGAAGGCGAAGAACAGCGTGAAATTCGCTATCATCACCTTCCAGTAATTCCCGTTCCAAAGTTTCTCTTTCACGACTGCAAAGGTACGATTAAGCGAGAACAATACCAAAAAGAAACTTGTTTATTTTTGTATTGCCGAGCGTAAGTACCTTATTTAAAGGTAGTGCAAACGAACGGAAAATGCAAATTTATTTGCAGGTTTTCCTGAGTGCAGCCTGCCTTATCTAAAGGTAAGAAATAATTTAGAATTTAGAGTTTAGAATTAAGAATTATTCTTGCTTCGCTTCGATTAAGAATTATATGATGGGTGATTTTTATGAAACACAAAGACACAAAGACGCAAAGTTTTTTTTATCGCGAGCAATAACCCTTTAATCTTTGTGCCTTTGTGTCTTTGTGTTCAGTAAAAAAACATCACGCTTCCTCGTTCCTGAACTTCAGCAGCTCCTCCACCACTTCATGCTCAGAATCCGTGAGGAAAAGCCGCAGGTTCTTGTACTTGCCTTCCTCCATCATCTTCTCCAGGAAAGGATAGACCGGAATCTCCTCCGTCCAGAACTTGCGACCCAGGAAGACCATAGGAGAGGCATAGCCGAAACTGAGGTAATGATTCTGCACGGCCTCCTGGAACACCTCCTGCATCGTGCCTGCACTTCCCGGGGTGAACACAATACCTCCGAAGGCCACCGTCAGGATGGTGTCTTCACGGATGCTGTTGTCAAAGTATTTGGCAATGTCCGTGGCAAAGGCCGCAGAAGGCTCATGACCGTAGAGCCAGGTGGGAATGCCCAGACTGTGGTATTTCTCCTGCGGGAACCGCTTGATTACCTCGAAAGCTGTCTGCAGCCAGCCTTCATCCTTGAATCCCGGGGCCTTGGCCAGTATGCTCAGGGCTTCATCCACCTCCTCAATCGTCCTTCCAGCCATCCAGGCTCCCAGATGAGTGGCCTCCATCACGCCGGGGCCTCCACCTGTCACCATCAGAGAGCCCTTTTCCGTAAGTTCCTTGCTCAGCAGTACGATGGAACGGTAGGTAGGAGTATTGCGCAACATGCTATGGCCTCCCATCACACCCACCACCTGTTTCGGATCATACTGGTCCAGGAAGTCATCCAGCCATTTCCCGATGGCAAAGTCATGCAAGGCTCTTGCCAGCATCTCCATCTCGTCTTCGGTGTGCTTGCCTTTATCAAGGAAGTGGCGGTACACATCTATGTCGTAGCAGCATTTGCAATGATAGTCCTTCATCATCTCGTCATAGAGTGCAGGAGCGGAATAGAGGGAGCAGGGCGTCACGTTAAAGGGGACCTTGCGGAGATAGTCCACGAGATTTTTCTTCTCAAAGAATTCAGTACTGGTAATCATAGTCGTAGTAATTTAATTTGTTGCAAAATTAACATAAACGAACGGAAAATGCAAATTTATTTGCAGGTTTTCCTGATATTTCAATGGATGATGAGATACATTTCCTAAAAAAAGCTAACCTATAAAACTTAGACAGAAATAATAATTCGTAGTTTTTTTGTTGTATTTGAAATATTTGCTATATTTGCAACCGATATGGATAAGAATCTTTATATCATCAGTGGCTTTAACGGTGCTGGCAAGACAACAGCATCTTATACTGTACTTCCCGAAGTCCTTGAATGTAAAGAATTCGTGAACGCTGATGAGATTGCCAGAGGTCTTTCTCCGTTTAATCCGGAGAGCATGGCAATAGAGGCAGGCCGTCTAATGCTTCAGCGTATAGATGATTTGCTGAGTCAGGATGTTACTTTTTCCATCGAGACAACCCTTGCCACAAAAACTTACCTCAATCTTGTCCGTCGTGCCCAGCAGCAAGGCTATCGGGTTAGTATCCTCTTCTTTTGGCTGAGAACACCGGAACTGGCTGTTGAACGTGTGGCAGAGCGTGTTCGACATGGAGGACATGGCATCCCCGAAGATGTCATCCTGCGAAGGTATGTTGCTGGCATAAATAACCTCTTCCATTTGTTCATGTCAGAGGTTGATTTTTGGGCTATCTATGATAATACAGAACAGCCGCGTCAGAAAGTTGCTAGTTGTAAGAAAGGCGCAGAAATAGATTTTTTTAATATAGAATTATTTAATCGTATCAAAGAATATGTCAGATAAGGATTATAAAGAGTTTTCGAAAAAACTCGATGAAGGCCTACTGTTGGCCGAAAAGAGGATGCTCCAAGAAAAGGCATTGCATGATGAAAATGTTGTTGTCTGTGATGGCGATAACAAGATTAAACGCATTCCTGCCAAGCAGATAATCTCAGAGAATGTAATCTTTCAATAAACAAGAATGCCGGGTAACTGTTACCCAGCAATAGGTAAGATAGTTAATCAAAGTCGTATTAATAATTTGAAAACTTATTCACAATTTACATTTAACAACTACAGCTTTATGAAAAAAACAATTATGACACTTCTTGCAGCCGTGACACTGATGCTGTCGAGCTGCCTCACAACGGGAATGGGAACTGCACCTACCGCCAGTCAAAACAACAATGTGCTGGGCAACGTGCTTGGCGCAGTGTTAGGCCAGGTGTTGTTAGGTGGAATGACATACGGCCAGTCAGGCATTCTTGGTAGCTGGAACTACAATGCCCCAAGTGCAGCCTTTACTACCAGCCAGGCGCTGACAAAGGCCGGAGGATCTGCCACGATTGCCAACATGACCTCGTCGCTGGCAAGCAATTACAACAACATCGGTATCAATCGGAACAACACCTCTTTCTCCTTCCTCGAGGGCAACAAGTTCTCAGCCAAGGTGAATGGCATCCCCTTCAGCGGAACCTATGCCTATAACCCCCAGAACGGAGAAATCGCCCTCAAGACAGCTACCGAGACCATCAAGGGCAACGTGACTAAGACCGAGAAAGGAATGGGCCTGATGTTCGATGCCAAGCAGATGACCAATATCCTCCAGAAAGAAGGCAAGGTCAGCAATGCCGCAGCTGTTCAGGCAGTCAGCAAGCTCGCCAAGAGTGCCGATGGTGCCCGTGTAGGCTTTGAGCTTACAAAATAAAGGTATTTCATCCCTACAAAAATAAGAATTTCGTCAAAATATTTGGAAGCTCAAGAATTCGTTGTATTTTTGCGGATAGTTCAAAAAATAGACATTATTCTTACAATAATTCGTATTATAAACCTTAAAAAATTAGATTATGAAGAAATTATTGATTCTCGCAATCGTGGCTCTGGCTTCTTTGACAGCAAGCGCCCAGCAGGAAGTAGGTACATGGTCGGTTACCCCTAAGGTAGGTTTCAACCTGGCTACAGTTACCGATACAGATGATGCCGGCATGAAGTTCGGTGTGGTGACTGGTGCTGACCTGACCTATCAGGTGGCAGAGAAATTTGCCCTCACAGCCGGTGCATTCTACTCTATGCAGGGTGCAAAGGACAAGGATGATGGTGTAACCCGTACGCTGAAGCTTGATTACATCAACGTTCCCATTCTGGCCAACTACTATGTGATTCCCGGTCTGGCCCTCAAGGTAGGTCTTCAGCCAGGATTCAATCTGAGTCATAAGGTGAAAGCGGAGTATCAAGGCCACTCGTCAGAGGAAGATATCCCCACCTTCAAGAGCTTCGATCTCTCCATCCCCATCGGTGCATCTTACGAGTTTAGCGACTTCATCATTGATGCTCGTTACAACTTCGGTCTTACCAAGTTGGTGGATCAGCCAGGCAGCAGCAGCAAGAACAGCGTGATTCAGGTCACCGTCGGCTATAAGATTCCTTTAGGCAATTAAACCGAACCCCTTCCTACAATATTCATCCCCGCCACCCAGCGGGGATTTTTTGTGATTATAATAATCTCTCTCAGGGCTCGCCCAGATAGTAGAAGATGAGGCTCACTTGCTTGGGCGTGAATGTCCGCTGACTGGGGCTGTAACCAAGGTCTTGGAGTTCACGGGTGAGTTCTCGGTTGAGAGTAATCCAACGCTTCAGTTTCCTCCAAGCAGCATCGCTTGTGAGATCAGGGCAGTAGAGCTGTGCCAGCTCCGTCCGGCCGTATGTCTTTGTTATCCTTTCCATGTTGTAAAGTTACTAAAAATCAGCGAATTACGCAAGAATTTCAAAAAGAAAATAACATCAAAAACCTTCTTTCTTTCTGATGAGTGGAAAGGTTGTTTCTGATGGATGGAAGCAGCGCTTCTAACCATTGGAAGCAAGGCTTCTGATGGGTGGAAAAAACTTTCGGAATAAACGATGAGAACGGGATGGAACGGGATATTACGGGAAATGACTCAGCAGTTTTTCGTATCTTTGTAGTGACAGAAGAGGGAAAGCCCCTCTCAACTTTAAACTCAAAAACTATAAACTTCACAACTATGTCACACTTGTACAAACTTGTTCAGAACAACAATGAGCACATGACGGAGGCTTATCAGAAGTGGTATGCACGTCCTGTGTACACGGGAACCATCGACCTTGATGGTATTGCAGAAAGGATTCAGCGTAACTCTACTGCCAAGAAATCCGATGCCAAAGCCGTGCTGACCGAGATGGTAGAAGTCATCACCGATGCCCTGCAGGCCTCTCAAAGAGTTCACATCAATGGCTTCGGAACCTTCAAGATTGGTATTTCCTCGAAGGGAGTATCCAGCGTAAAGGATTTCTCTATCCTAGAGAATCTGAAAGGAGTACGTGTACTCTTCCAGCCTGAGGCCACCGTTGACAGCGGTACCCACAAAAGGGTGCGCAATATGATCAATGGCATCGTATTCCAGAACACCGCAGATCTGGCCAATGCTGCCGAGATTGAGGAACGCGGCAAAGATGAGGAGCCCGAGCCTTAATCCCTTGCCTCTAAACCAAGAAGTCCTCCTCCATTCAGAGGGGGACTTTTATATGGTGGGTAACTTTTCTTTTCTTACTGATTATTGATATGACGGTTGACAGAAAGACAGTTCTCACGCGGGCGAAATTAGGCTAGGAGACTCTTTTTTAAGGATAAAATTTTATTTTATTAACATTTAAAACAACCTATGATAACTGGTGAAAGCAGAACACTTTATTGTCAACTGTCCCCTGTCCCCATTGTTCTCAAGAAGGAAGGGGGTTCGTTAATATAAGTTAACGAGTTAAAACCTCTTAGGGAGCTTCTTTACTAGGAAGAACCATTGGAATTCTTTTTTTATTTTTGTGGCCAGATAGAGTTAACTCACTATAAATGAGCCTCTATGGTGGTAATTGGCGTTAGTAAAATAATAACTGGTTTTGAATCTTTGAAAGATGATAATAAATTTGCAGCAGTGGACAGAAAAGTCCCATATAATATGAAAATAAAAAGTAAAAATTGTGTAGCTTCGCAGGATACTGCGACCTGCACAGCCTCCCGAAAGGAGGTACGACAAAGCCCTTTGGGCGCAAATGGTATCAAGCTGAATACGCTTGGTGGTACTCTTCAATGGATGACTCTTATAACAATTATTGAATCAGTTATTTGTAAAAACATCATTAAAAGTTTATATTATGCTATTATGTAAAGCGAAAACAGTTGAAACAATAAATCTAACTGTTGAAAAAGGCAAGGATTTTAAGTCTAGTATAGACCAGCACCATTACGAGGTCTACCTCGGGAAAGATGAGGTTAAGGAATGTAGTCGTATAGTTATCTTGACAAATTTAAACGGAACTGTAGAGTATCAAACATGCTTATATAATTCTGATGCTCTATATCCCCCAAAAGAGGGACAATTGGTTCTGGTTGATTTTTCAGATAAAACTATGATTGATAATGAACCTTGGAGTTCATATACAACTATATTTACGGTCAATTCCATCATTCCAATTAACGAAGACATAGCGATAGAGTATATTTAAATGGTATTATGAATTTGAATAATGTAGATTGTATTCAGGAAGGGCAGCAACTTGCCCTTCCCTTTAAAGACAGCGAAGCAGAGTACCTGTCTTTGTCGGAGCTTTATGCTTCACCTACACCTCCTCAGCTGCCCAAAAAGCTGCCGAAGCTGGTCAGTGCGATAACATCTCAGACACCACCAGACTACAAGGCTACAGTAGCACAGGCAGCCTTCCCAGCCTTAGGTGTCTATCCTAAGAACATTAGCTTCAAGTACATAGACAACCAGCAGCGTCAACTCCGTATGTGTTGCCTCATCGTGGGTGGCACGGGCGATGGCAAGGACAGCTGTCTTCGTCAGCCTCTTGGCCATATTCTACATGATGTAAGGGAGCGTGATGAAGTGAACAGACGAAAACTGGCAGAGTTCAATGCTGAGTTCAACAGGAAATCTGCCAACAGTGAGAAACCGGAAAGGCCCAAAGACCTTATTATTCAGGTAATCAAGTCGGACATCACACGAGCTGCCCTCTACCAAAGGATGGATGAGGCGCAAGGTGCTCCCTTGTATTGTCAGATGAACGAGCTGGAGCAATGGGACAAGGTGGAAGGTGCTACGGGGCGAAACAACCAGTTCACGCTGCTTAAGTTGGCTGATGACGAATGGAACGATGTGGGAGCTGACAGAGCCGGTACTCAGAGTGTTACAGCCTCAGGCAGTCTGTTCCTGAACTGGAATGCCAACACCACACCCTCCAAGGCTCTCAGGTATTTCCAGTATGTCATGACCGATGGTCCAGTCAGCAGGCTCACTCTTGCCACGGTGCCACACATGGAGATAGGGAGCGACATGCCTGTGTTTGGCAATTATGATGAGAAGTATGACGAAAAGTTGAGGCCTTTCATCGAAAACCTGAAGCAGGCCACGGGTGACATTGTCTGCAATAAAGCCTTGCAACTGGTGAGGGATTTGAAGCATGAACTTGACGAATTCCTGATTCTTTCTCAGGATTATGTGCTCAACAACCTTTCACGCAGAGCAATGGTGCAGGTATTTCGTAAAGCATGCCTCCTGTATGTGGCAAATGGCATGAAGTGGGAGAAATCTTTCTACAACTTCTGCCGCTGGTCACTCCATTACGACCTCTTTCTGAAACTCAAGCTCTTTGGCGATGCCATCAGGAATGACGACCAGAAACTGCAGTTCTCAAAGCGTGGACCACAGAATCTGCTGTCGGAACTGACCACTGCTGAGAAGAAAGTATTCACTTATGAAGAACTGAGGCTGTTACGAATGAAGAAAGGAATGGATGAGAAAGGCACAGGTAAGCTGCTTTCCAAGTGGAAACAGCGTGGTTACATTCGGCAGTTGGCAAATGATAGTTTTGAAAGCTTGCGTTAGTCCTTCCTGTATATTGAAAATCATGAAAAAGGTTCCCCCGGGGAGCCTTTTTGATTTTCACCCCGTTTTTCTTTGTAGTTTCCAAATGATTGTTTATCTTTGCCATCGATAAATCAATGTTGAACCATAAAAATCGCAATGCGTATGACATAGTGACTACATAAAGACATATAGATGAAGCGTTAGCTTTATTCTTGTCTCTGAAATTTGGGGAAATTGAAGAGGCACACAAGAGTAATAGTTGATGCTCACGCTGAAAGGCGTGGGCTTTTACTCGTAGATGTGTGCAAAGGTCTTCCCCAAAACCTCAGAGACGTAGACGAAGTAATTAGTCCACGTTCTTTTTTTGTATCTATCTGAATCGAAATAATAACAATCTAAAATACAAACATCATGAAGAAATTGTTCTTATCCACATTACTGCTGGCCCTTCCCTTGCTAGCCAGTGCGTATGACATTGAAGTAAAGAATGAGGATGGTGTAACCATCTATTACAATTATTATAATAATGGGACAGAGTTTGCAGTAACACGCAAAAGCAGCAATTCATCTGACCGTTATTCTGGAGTGGTCAACATCCCAGAAGAAGTAACCTATATGGGAAGAACGAGGAAAGTGACCTGCATCGGATACGAAGCTTTCCTAAATTGTACAAACCTTACTTCTGTAACCATTCCCAATTCCGTCACCTATATCGGGGATTATGCTTTTGAATATTGCAGCAGTCTGACCTCAATCACCATCCCCAGTTCCGTCACCTATTTAGGTTCTTTTCCTTTCTATGGCTGTAAAGGTATAACTACTGTTATTTCAAAGATGGAGAATCCATGTCCACTTAGTAGTTCCTGTTTCTCAAATAATACATTCTATGATGGTACGCTTTATGTACCTAAAGGAACTATAGATAAATACAAGTCAACAGATTACTGGAACAAATTCGCATTTATTGAAGAGGGAGAGCCTGGAAGTGGGACGCAACCTGGTGAGAAGGAATGCTCCATACCATCCATCAGTTATGCCAATAAGAAACTTACGTTCTCTTGCAATACGGAAGGGGTGGAATATCATTATACCATTACGGACACGGACATCAAGTCGGCCGTTGCCAGCAGCATAGACCTCTCTGCCACCTACAACATCAGCGTATATGCCACCAAGTCGGGTTATACTAATTCTGATGTGGCCACAGCCACATTGGTATGGACGGATGCCGTATTTACGGAGACCACACCTTCTGCTTCTTCAGCCAAGGCCATTGCGGAGAGCATCCCAGTGCTGATTTCTGCCAAGGACGGAAACATTACCGTAAGGGGTGAACAAAACGGGTTCCCCTTGACCGTATATACTGCTGACGGCAAGATGTTAGGCTCTGCCACGATGAAGGACGGTCAGGCCTCCATCTCCACCAACTTGCAACGCGGAGAAATCGCCATTGTGAAGGTTGGCTCAAAGAGCGTGAAGATAAAAATGTAACCCCTCCCACTCCCCGAATAAAAAAATTGCACCTGGAGCAACGGTCTTCGGGTGCAATTTTTATGTTATTTGCGACAGATTTTGGGGGTGCTCCTTGAAAGTGTCGCAATTATGAGGGGTTGTCGCAACTACTTGGTGAGAAATCTGGGGTTTTCTGTAGGATGAAGGCAAAAACGGCAGTATCTTTGCAATGTCAATTAGATCATTCAGTCCCTCGCACGGTTGAGTGCAAAGATAGGGAGATAATGATAATTGTTATTGTAGAGGGGACGGTTCACGCGAGCAAAGTGTGGGCCGTTCTGTTGTTTTGTTCACTCCTTGTTAGTGCCCTTCGGGCAGAAATCATTCAAATCAATACAAAAAACGTTTGCTTTTTTCACTCTCAATTTTTCGTAACTTTATGTCTCTTCGAGCCATGAAGATAGGCTGCACTCGGAAAAAAACAAAACATGTTTTGCTTTTTTCACTCATTTGCACTATCTTTGTAGCCAGAATCTACTAACTGGAATGATATGCAACGATACTATCTTATAGGGTGGCTATGGATTTGTGGGGTGATGACGGTTCTGGGGAATCCCGTGGATAATCTGCTGAACCGTATTGACCCGGGAGCAGCCAGGAAGTTTAAGACGGAACTGGTGAAAGCTGACCGCGACTTTTTTGAACTGGATCAGGAAGGAAAGCGGGTGGTGGTCCGTGGCAACACATGGGTGAATATTGCCTCGGGCGTGAACTGGTACCTGAAATACTATGCGGGGGTGCATCTCACCTGGAACCAGATGCAGGCTAAGTTGCCTGCCATGCTGCCGAAGGTGGGGAAGAAGGAACGCCATGAGACGGACCTTACCCTGCGCTATGATTTCAACTACTGCACGTTCTCTTATTCGATGGCTTTCTGGGACTGGAACCGCTGGGAGAAGGAGATTGACTGGATGGCCCTGCATGGGGTGAACCTGCCGCTGGCCATCGTTGGGGAGGAATGTGTATGGCGGAAGATGCTACTCCGTCTGGGCTATTCGGAGGAGGAAGTGGGGAAGTTTATCGCCGGTCCTGCCTTCCTGGCCTGGTGGGAGATGAACAATCTGGAGGGGTGGGGTGGCCCGTTGCCCCTTTCCTGGTATGACCGTCAGGAGAAGTTGCAGAAACAGATCCTGAAGCGCATGAAGGAACTGGGCATGCATCCCGTATTGCCTGGCTATTGCGGAATGGTGCCCCATGATGCCAAGGAGCGGCTGGGACTGAATGTGGCTGAGGCCGGACTGTGGAACGGATTCCAGCGACCTGCCAACCTGCTGCCCACTGATAAGCGTTTCCGTGAGATTGCCGATATCTACTATGAGGAACTGACCAGGCTCTTCGGCAAGGCTGACTATTACTCGATGGACCCCTTCCATGAGAGCAATGATGACAGTAAGATTGACTACGGGCGTGCAGGACAGGTGCTGATGGAGGCCATGAAGGCCGTGAACCCGAAGGCTGTGTGGGTGATACAGGGATGGACGGAGAATCCCCGGCCTCAGATGGTGGACGGGATGAAGAAGGGTGACCTGCTGATTCTGGACCTCTTCTCGGAATGTCGCCCTATGTTTGGCATTCCTTCCATCTGGAGGCGTCCTGAGGGTTACAAGCAGCACAACTGGCTGTTCTGTCTGCTGGAGAACTTCGGCAATAACGTGGGCCTGCATGGGCGTATGGATCAGTTGCTGGATAATTTTTATTCAAAGAATGATTCTTCACTCTTCACTCTTCACTCTTCACTTAAGGGTATCGGCTTTACGATGGAGGGGTCTGAGAATAACCCCGTGATGTTTGAACTGATGAGTGAACTGCCTTGGAGACCGGAGAAGTTTACCAAGGAAGAATGGATTCGCGGCTATGTGAAGGCCCGCTATGGAAAGGCCGATGAGGATGTGCTGAAGGCCTGGGACATCCTGATTCACTCCATCTATAACTGTCCGGCGGGAAACAACCAGCAGGGACCTCATGAGAGCATCTTCTGCGGAAGGCCCACACTCCATAACTTCCAGGCTTCCAGCTGGTCGAAGATGAAGAACTACTATGACCCCGATGATACCCGTGAGGCTGCCCAACTGATGGTGAAAGCCGCTGACAGGTTTAGGGGGAACAACAATTTCGAGTATGACCTGGTGGACATCTGCCGGCAGGCTCTGGCTGACCAGGCCCGTGTGCAATACCTGCAGACCATCACGGACTTCAATGCTTTCCGCAAGAAGGCTTTCGACAAGGATGCAAAGCGGTTCCTGGAGATGCTGCTCCTGCAGGACAAACTGCTGGGAACACGGAAGGAATTCCGTCTGGGAAGATGGCTGGAAGATGCCCGCAGCTGTTCAACCCTACCGGCAGAGCAGGATCTCTATGAATGGAATGCCCGTGTGCAGATTACCACCTGGGGCAACCGTACCTGTGCCAACGAGGGAGGTCTGCGCGACTATGCCCATAAGGAATGGAACGGACTGCTGAAGGATTTCTATTATGTGCGCTGGAAGACCTATCTGGACGGTCTCTCGGCAGAGATGGAAAAGATGACCAAACCACGGCCTGAGATGCTGGGCAGCGGTGAGAACAGCAACAAGACAGCCGCCGAGCTCTTCCAGATGGCTTTGCCGCAGGACCTGAACATTGACTATTATGCCTTGGAAGAGCCCTGGACCCTGCGCCATAATCCATATAAGGCTGAGGCGGAAGGTGACCCTGTGGAAGTGGCGAAAGAGGTGATAAAAAAGACCCTCCCCTAGCCCCTCCCTATAGGGCGGGGAATAATATGTAATGTTTCTCTAAAAAGAAAAAAGTGAATAGAATGAAAGATAAAGAAGTATCTACTCCCCTCCCTCACAGGGAGGGGCAGGGGAGAGGGTTTGGTAGGTCTGCAGGGCCTTCCCGTTTGATTTCCCTTGATGTGCTCCGCGGCATTACCGTGGCAGGGATGATTTTAGTGAACGACGGCTATGGTGACACCTATGCCCCATTGCAACATGCTGAGTGGAACGGAATGACACCCTGCGACCTGGTGTTCCCCTTCTTCCTGTTCATTATGGGTATCAGCACCTATCTGTCGCTGAGGAAGTTCAACTTCAAATGGTCGGCACAGGTGGGCAGGAAGATCCTGAAGCGCACGCTGGTCATCTTCTTCATCGGCCTCTTCATCAACTGGTTTGACCTGGCCTGTGACGGAAGGGCCTTGGATTTTGCCCACTTGCGTATCTGGGCTGTGATGCAGCGAATTGCACTCTGTTACTGTGCTGCCTCCCTGTTTGCCCTCTTCGTGAACCACCGGTACACCTTGCCCACGGTGGCTGTGCTGCTGATAGGCTATGCCGTACTGTTGCTCTGTGGAAACGGCTATGCCTATGACCAGACGAATATCCTGGCACGGGTGGACCTCAGCCTCTTCGGCTATGACCATCTCTACCATAAGAGTCCCGTGGATCCCGAAGGACTGCTGGGAACGATTCCTGCCATTGCCCACACGCTGCTGGGCTTCTATGCTTGCAAACTGATGATGGAATCCAAGGACACAGCGGAGAAAGTGATGAAATTCCTGCTCTTCGGAGCCGTGATGGTGTTCATTGCCTATCTCTTCACCTATCTGCTGCCGTTGAACAAGCGTATCTGGTCACCTACCTATGTGCTGATGACCTGCGGACTCTGCTCGATGCTGCAGGGCATTCTGATGTATGTCATCGACATCAAGGGCAGCAAGAGATGGACCACGCCCTTCCTGGTCTTTGGAGTGAACCCGTTGTTCCTCTATGTGTTCAGCGAACTGCTGGCCATCATCTTCGGCTATACTGGCATCGGTTCCCTTCTCTACGATGGTATCCATGCCCTCATTGCAAACACCTATAACGCCTCACTGGCCTATGCCATCACCTTCACGCTGATTTGCCTACTGGTGGGCTATCCGCTCTACAAACGAAATATTTACATCAAGATATGATCAAGAAGCTGTTTTTGTCAGCCCTTCTGCTGCTGACCTCTTCCTGCCTTTTCGCGCAGACCCCTGTCTTTAACGTGATGGATTATGGTGCCAAGGGTGACGGCACGACTGATGATGCCCAGGCCATCCAAAAGGCTATTGATGCCTGTGCGGCAAAGGGTGGCGGGCAAGTGTATCTGCCTTGCGGGAAGACATTCCTGGCAGGTCCTATCGAGATGAAATCCAACATCGACCTGCATCTGGATGCGGGCTCTGTCCTGAAGGCCAATCCTGATGAGGGCATCTACAAGCTGAGTGCCTTCAAGGAGAATCGCGGAGAAGGAATGATGTGGCTCCATTGCAAGGATATCGAGAACCTGAGCATCACCGGCACAGGCACCATCCACGGCAATGGCATTGCCTTCATGGGGAAGGAACTCTTTGACAGCTATGAACTGAAACCCCTGAAGGACCCCACCTTCGACCCCCGTCCCCATGTGCTGACATTGATAGGCGTGAAACGCCTGGTGATCCGTGATGTGACCATCCGTGAAGGTGCTTACTGGACCGTTCATCTCATCGGTTGCCAGGATGCCGTGATAGACGGAATCTCACTCCTGAATAATGTGAAGATCCGCAATGGTGACGGCATTGATGTGGACCATTCCCGGAATGTGCGAATCAGCAACTGCCATATTACTTCGGGAGATGACTGCATCTGTCTGAAAAACCGCCGTGAGTGGGAGGAGTATGGAGCCTGTACGGATATTGTGGTGACCAATTGTGTGATGACCTCCCGTTCATGTGCCATCAAGATTGGCTCCGAGAATATGGACTCCATTGCCCGTGTAATGATTGACAACTGTGTGATTACGGCCAGCAACCGCGGCATAGGCATTCAGAACAGGGATGAGGGAACAGTTACGGATGTGGTGTTCTCGAATATCACACTCGACAGCCACCTCTTCTCGGATGTGTGGTGGGGCAAGGCAGAACCTATCTATGTGACCAGCTATCCACGAGCCAACGGCAATCATAAGGATGCCAACTGGCGCTTCCCCAAGGGACAGATTGAAGGCCGCTGCGGGGAGGTGAGTCGTATCACTTTCAACAACATTGTGGCCACCAGCGAGAATGGCTGTTTTGTGGGCGGTGATACCCGGAATAAGGTGAACCATATCTATTTCAACAATGTGCGCCTGCATCTGAAGAAACTGACCGACTATCCCGGTGGCATCTATGACAAGCGTCCCTGTAAGGGTGAGGGCTTTGTCAAGACGGATGTCTATGGCGTCTATGTGGAACAGGCCAGCGGCGTGCAGATGCATCATCTGGAAGTGGTGTGCGACAAGCCCTCGGTTCCTAATTTCGGGGGAGATACGAACCTCTGAAACGGTAACCTTAACGCTAACCCTAACCCTAACGATAACCTTTTAAACTTTGTGTCTTTGTGTCTTTGTGTTCATTTAAAATAAATCCTGCCTTGAAGCCTTCCTTTATTAAGGGGCTCACCATGTTAGTTATGACTTTTGTACCCTTTACCGCGCAAGCACAATATGAGAAATACGGTGGCGTTTATTATGCTTATCAAGCACCTAAAGTGAAATACACGCCTGTGCCAAAGGGCTATAAGCCTTTCTACATTTCTCACTACGGCCGTCATGGTTCCCGATGGATGCCCAAGGACAGCCGCTATGAATGGATTGCAGCTCAGTTTGCCGATGAAAGCAATCTCACGGATTTCGGTCTGGAGGTGAAAAAGCGCTTGCAGCCTGCCTTGGAGAATGCCCGTGGGAATGGTGGAAAACTGACGCCCCTGGGTGCTGAGCAGCATCGGCAGATAGCCGGTAGGATGTTCAAGCGGTATAAGGAAATCTTCCGGCAGAAAGACCTCAAGATATCAGCCCGTTCAAGTACTTCCCCTCGTTGTGCTGCCAGCATGAATGCCTTCTGCGAGCAGTTGCGGAGGTTGAACCCTGCCTTGGACATTACTGAGGAGACCGACCAGAAATACATGTACTACATTGCCTACACGTCGCCTGAGGAAGAGGAATTGGAACGGGACACGGTGGTCAGGTGCAAGGTCACGGGTGAGCGTCTGGCCAAAACCCTCTACAAAGACCCTTCGAAGCAGAAGGAACAGGACAAGTTGCTCTCCGAACTCCATACCCTGGCTTCTTCGATGCAGGACATCCCGCTGAAGGATTCCTTCTGGGACCTGTTTACGGAAGAGGAGATCCAGGCAGTCTATGACATGAACAACACCCGAATGCGTCTGGTGAACGGCATAGATCCTTTCAATCATGACATCCCTGCCCGTTGTGCTGCCTCTCTTTGGCAGAATATCGTGGAGACAGCTGATAGCGTGATTGCTGTAAATAGTAATCAAGGCACCCTCCCTTCGGGAGGGCAGGGGGTGGGCTGCACCTTGCGCTTTGGCCATGACACCTGTCTCTATCATCTGCTTTCGCTCATAGGTTTCTTCAACGGAGTTCCCAACCTGATGGACGAGATTCTGCCCATGGGTGCCAACCTGCAGATAATCTTCTACCGTAATGCCAAGGGACATGTCATCGTGAAATTCCTGCATAACGAAAAGGAGGTGAAGTACAATGAGACTCTCTGCTATGAGAATAAACCTGCCTTCGAACCTCCTTACTATGACTGGGAGTACATCAAGCAGAGGTGTGCGCATTGGCTTGAAAAGGAGCGGATGAACAGCATCCTACAGGGTATCAATACGTTCACGGGAACTTCTCCGAGCATTACCAAGACCGCAGGACTCTTCGGCAAGAAAACAGAGGAATTCGGACAGACCTTACCTGCTGTGCTGGTTCCTAACGGCATGAATTTCTGGACACCCCAGACCCGTTGGACGGAAAAGAAATGCGTGGCTCCTTATTATTACAAGGATACTGAGTTCCATGGCTTCCGCAACAGTCATTGGATAGTGGGCGGTTGCACCCAGGATTATGGTTCATTTACGCTGATGGCATTTAGAGGAGAGAGGAGAGAGAAGAGAGAAGAGAGATTTGTTTTGAACCACGAACGGGAGATTTCGCGTCCTGATTATTATTCCATTGTTTTACCAGATGCGGGTTTGAGCGCTGAGATGACAGCAACAAGTCGTGCTGCCATTTTCCGTTTCACGCCTTTGGCTCATCAGGAAAAGGCTGATCCTTTATTGGCTGATCGTGTACAGAGTGCGCAGAAAGGTTTCCGCAGAATAACGCTGAGGCTGGTGCCCAATAGTGATGAAAAGGAATCCACCATCACGCTGGATGCAGCCCATAACCGTCTGTTTGCCACGAATCCAGTTCATCGTATTTATCAGGGATGGGGTGAGAGTGCAGGCTTCACAGGCCATTATGTACTGACGTGGAAAGACCGTTTGGTAGATAGTCAGATAACAGACAGTATCGCTTATCTCACTTTCGAAGTTCCCGAAGGTCGTCCCTTGATTGTGAAGTCTGCTTCGTCCTTCACCGATGCAGAAGGAGCCTGGAATAACCTGCAGGCGGAGATTCCCCATTGGGATTTCCTGAAGGTCCGTATGCAACTGAATGAGACCTGGCTCCAGCATCTGTCCAAGATGGATGTAGAGGTGATAGAGGAAAGAGGAGAGGGGCTTTTGCATCAATTCTATGGTGCCTTCTATCGTGCTTCCTTCCTGCCTCATGAAATCAACGATGTGGATGGCCGCTACCCCCAATTTGCTGGAAGCGGAGCAATCAATACTCTATCCTCTTTCCACTCTCCTCTCTCCTCTAACAGACAATATATGGATTTCTCCATGTGGGACACCTACCGTGCTGTTCACCCCTTGCTCAATATTATCTCTCCCACAAGATCGGGTGAGATGATGCAATCGTTAGTACGTATGTATGAGCAGGGCGGCTGGTTGCCTATCTTCCCTTGTTGGAATAATTATACGGCAGCGATGATTGGTGACCATTGTGTTTCCGTGCTTGCTGATGCCTATGTGAAGGGCATCCGTAATTTCGATGCAGAGAAAGCCTATGAAGCCATGCGCAAGAATGCCTTTGAGACACCTGCTTCAGAGGATGAATACAAGAACGGCATGGGCCGTCGGGCCTTGAAGAGTTATCTGAAGTATGGTTATATTCCACTGGAGGATGAGGTGAAGGATGCTTTCCATACCAATGAGCAAGTGAGCCGCACCTTGGAATATGCCTACGATGACTTCTGTGTGGCCCAGATGGCGAAGGCCTTGGGGAAGACGGAGGATTACCAGGCGCTAATGAAACGCTCTGAGAACTGGCGGAATGTACTGAATCCCCAGACGGGATATGTGGATGGCCGCTATGCTGACGGACATTTCCAGAATGAGACAAGCCCGTTTGAAAAGCAGAAGTTCATCACGGAGGGTGCTCCCTGTCATTACACGTGGTATGTGCCGCAGAATCCCCTGGGTTTGATAGAGGCTATGGGCGGAAAGGAATCATTCGTTTCCAAACTGGACTCCATGTTCACAGAGGGCCGCTACTGGCATGGGAACGAACCCTGCCATCAGGTGGCTTATATGTTCAACTATGCGGGAGAACCTTGGAGAACCCAGAAATATGTGCGCCATATCCTGGATACGGAATATCTGGATGCTGTAGGAGGTCTTTCGGGCAATGATGATGCCGGACAGATGTCGGCCTGGCTGTTGTTCTCCTACATGGGTTTCTATCCGGTATGTCCTGCCACGCCCTATTATATGATAGGCTCTCCTGTATTCCCCAGACTGGCCCTCAATCTGGAGAATGGCAAGGCCTTTACGATTATTGCAGAAAACGCATCCTCGGAGAATATCTATATTCAAAGTGCCACTCTCAATGGCCAGCCTTATACACACAACTACCTGCTCCATGAGGATATCATGAAGGGAGGCGAGTTGCATTTTGTGATGGGGAAGGAGCCTAATCCTGATTGGGGACGGAAGTAAGTGTCCAGTCAATGCCCAGGGGATTGCCTTTCATCCTGACCACGAAGGGCAGGGGGTATTCGGTGGAAATCCACATTTCTGTGCGGTCAATATCTGCCCTGACGTGGATGGTCTTACCGTCAGTATCTATCTCTCGCCAGGTGATGCCGTCATAGATGAACCGTCCTGAAGCCTGCAGTTCCTTCAGGGCATTTGTTGAGATAAAGGCAAAGGTGCCTGAAGGCTGATAGACGGCTCCGTCGGCAGGGATGTCCCAACAGAATCCCATGGCATGATCCACAGTCTCCGGAGTCATCTTGTATGTGGCTTCCTTACAGGTGAGCAATAGCGTGTCACCTTTCCATTCGTAGGAGATGGGCCAAGTACGGAACTGGCGGTTTAGTGTGTAGGATATCTGGAAGTTGGGTGTAGGAAGTTGGGTGTTGTGTGTTGGTTGAGAAGTAATTGTTTCACTCTTATCCCTTCTCTTTTCTCTCTTATCACTACAATAGAATGCCAGTTCGCCACCAGCCATCAGTTGCTGATGGGTGATACGGGCGTCTTTCAACTCCTTTCCGTTGAAGAACACTTTCTCAAAATGGGTTCCTTTTCCTTTTACAGTAGCATGGAGGGTATGGCCGTTGCATAACTGCATGGAATATTCTTTCAGCAAGGGAGCATGCAACAGATAGTAATCCTGTCCGGCATTGGGATAAAGCCCCAGCATGTGAAACACCAGCCAGGAAGACATGGCTCCGCTGTCATCATTACCGGGAAGTCCTGCAGGTGAGTCATTGTAATTGTCTGTGATAATCTGGCGCACACGGTCACTTGTGAGGTCAGGACGTCCCAGCCAGTGGTAGAGACAGGGTGTCAGGAACGAGGGCTCATTGGCCACAT
>Ga0256407_10003149_pt1 | contig 29952 bp, 18 predicted proteins | sample RumenRJG_04DNA_FD_193489 | JGI IMG/M metagenome (GOLD analysis project Ga0256407, IMG submission 193489) | Bovine rumen microbial communities from Lethbridge, Alberta, Canada - RJG_04 | ecosystem: Host-associated > Mammals > Digestive system > Stomach > Rumen | place: Canada: Alberta...
GAAGCCGCCGGGAGTTGAGTCGGAATCTTCGAAGAGGGCTTCCGGAGTGCAGAAGGTGCTGACCTGCCAGCCGTTGTAGTGGAGGTCCTGCCCGCGGTAGACACGGCGGATATCCCCCGTCACGACCCTGGTCTGCATCTGCAACCGGACCATCAGGGCGTCCGCAGCGCTCTTCTTGAGCCCCAGCAGGCACCGCACATCCTTCATCTCCACGGACCCCTTCTCTGCAAGCAGATCCAGCACGCGCTGCTGATCCGCCGAAGGCTGATACTCAGGGCGCGGACGGCGCCAGTTCATCAGCTCGCGGTAGACCTCGAAAGTCGCGAATGCGGCTTTGCCGTCGAGCAGGAACTTGCCGTAGGCGATGTCGCCGCTCTGCACGCAGGCGATCTTCCAGTCCCAGGGCCCCAAGGTATCCTCCTCCCCGTCGAACCAATACTCGCGAGGGGTCCACTCCTCTATCGACCATCCGGTAACGGGATTCTCGAAGAACGGGACCAGGCCGGCCTCCCGGACCGCAGCCACCATCGCTTCGGCACTGTTTACACAAAGCGCCCGGCCACCATTGCGGATGCCGGGCACGATGTCTTTCTTTTGGCTGATGGACACAGCTAGAACTGATAGTTGATGCCGATTCCGATCCAAGGGTCTGCTACCATCTCGTTGTAGAAGCAGTGAGCCAGCTCCACTGAGACGATGAAGTTCTGGTTCATGGCGATCTTCAGGCCTGCACCTGCGCTGGTGACCACGTCGCCGGCCTTGGCAGTATCGTAGATGGCGGAATTGCCTGCACCTGCGAAAGGAGCGATGAGCGGATCATATACGCGGCCGGAGGGATCGGCCAGTTTCTTGAACACGTCTTCCCTGTAGCCCTTGGTCACGATGCCGGCATCGAAGAAAGGATTGACGGCGATGTAGAAGTACTGGTTCAGGAGCTTGAATGAAACCAACTTGACGCGGAGTTCCATGTTGGCCCATGCGAAACCCTCGGTGAGGATGCGGTTCTCGCGTATGCCGCGGATGGTGTTGGCGCTGCCGAATCCCTCGGAGATCATGTTGCGCTGCACGAGGAGAGGCACGTTCTGGATCATGTAGAAGGGAGTCTCCCCCGCTATTGTCTGCTGCCATGCAAGACGGTATGCGAACACAGGATCGCCTGCCTTGAACAGATGTACGGGCAGCGTGATGTAGTGGCGGAAATAGGCGCAGGCCTTGAGGTAGCGGTGGTCCAGGACGTTTCCGTTCAGATAGGCCTCCGCCCAGATGCCCTTGTTCGGAGCAGCCTCGATGTCGCGGGTGTCGTAAACGACTCCGGCGTTGATTTCCAGGGCGTTGCCGCCTTCGGCCTCATCGGAATGGATGGCGTCGATTGCCTGATATGCCTTGTAGAGGGTGACATTGGTGTCGTAGGTATTCTCGTTCTTGGAGCTCTCTCTCATGTCTCCCATCTGCCAGTTCCAGAAGTTCAGGCCGGCGGCCCAGTTGAGATTGTCGGTGATGCGTCCCTGCACGTTGGCGAGGGCACGGAACATCTTGCGGCTCATGCCGTAGTAGTTGATGCCGTGCTGGTTGCCGTCAAGGCCGGGATGAAGCATCACGCCTTCCTTGTTTGCCCAGAGGTCGTAGTTCTGCAGGGCGGGAGTGCCGTTGAATCCCCAGAAGTTGTACATGGGGTCGTTGACGTAGGTCACGGACGCATTGAAGCGCATCCCGGGCACCAGATACTTCGAGTCATATGCAAGATAAAGGCGGGTGCGGCCCTTGGTGAAGTGGGATGCCTCCCAGCTGAACTTGTGGAGGGGATCCGGATAGGTGCTGCCGTCGCCGTAATAGTAAACGTCGCCGAATGCGCCGTACTGCAGGCCATTATCTGTGGAGTAGGTGGCGCAAGGGAGGATTCCCATGCTCCAGCCTGTCTTCATTTCCTTTTCCTGCGCAAATGCTGCCGTCCCTGCCAGAAGGACAGTTACAAAGGCAAATAGTCTTTTGTTCATTTCAGTATTAATAATAATGTAGTTATAGTCTGCAAATTTACAAGAAAGTATTCAAAAATTCAAAAAAGAATTCGGAGCCGCAGGCAACAGAGGGGGTGTCGGGGGGACCTTCCCCAGTAACCGGAAGGTCCGGGTACGAGATAAGGCAGCTGCGGCTGCCTTATCTCGTACCCCCGAGGCGAATCGAACGCCTATCGTCGGAACCGGAATCCGAAATTCTATCCATTAAACTACAGGGGCGTGCCCGTTAACGGAATGTCCGTGCGGGACTGCAAATATACCAATTTTTTGCTATATTTGTAAACTTAAACCTAAATCGAATGAAAGCATACGTATTCCCCGGACAGGGGGCCCAGTTCTCCGGAATGGGCAAGGAACTCTACGAAAGCAGTCCCGAGGCGAAGGCCTTGATGGATAAGGCAAACGACATCCTGGGCTTCAGGATTACAGATATCATGTTCGCAGGCACCGACGAGGAGCTCAAAGCCACCAAGGTCACCCAGCCCGCAATCTTCATACATTCAGTGGCGCTTGCCCTCTGCACTCCCGGGCTCGACAGGCCCGACATGGTGGGAGGACACTCCCTCGGCGAGTTCTCCGCCCTGGTGGCCGCCGGCGCGGTGAGTTTCGAAGACGGCCTCAAGCTGGTCGCAGTCCGTGCGAACGAGATGCAGAAATGCTGCGAGAAGGTGCCCGGCACAATGGCCGCCATCATCGGCCTGCCTACCGAGAAGGTCGAGGAGATATGCGGTAGCATCGAAGGAGTCGTGATTCCCGCGAACTACAACTGCGACGGTCAGATAGTTATCTCCGGAGAGAAGGAGGCGGTTCTCGCCGCGTGCGAGGCCTGCAAGCAGGCGGGCGCGAAGCGCGCCCTTCCCCTCGCGGTGAGCGGAGCCTTCCACTCCCCGCTCATGGAACCCGCCCGCGCCGAACTCGCGAAGGCCATCGAAGCCACCGAGGTGCGCGCCCCGCGCTGCCCCATCTACCAGAACGTGACCGCCCTGCCCGAAACGGACCCTGTCCGCATCAAGGAGAACCTCCTGAAGCAACTCACCAGCCCCGTGCGCTGGACCCAGAGCGTGAAGAACATGCTCGCGGACGGTGCCACCGAGTTCACCGAACTCGGCCCCGGCACGGTTCTGCAGGGTCTCGTGAAGCGCATCAGCGGCGCTGCGGGCACTGCTGTTGACATAAACGGCTTGACATAGTCAGCCGCATAATCGGGCTGCGGAGCATTTTTTCTGCGGAGCAGACCGTATTTATGCGGATGACAAAGAACGACAACACATAATTATATCGATATAATATGGCTAAAGAAAAAAAATTCATCACTTGTGACGGCAATACCGCCGTGGCCGGCATCGCATACCTTTTCAGCGAGCACGCGGCGATCTATCCCATCACACCATCATCTCCCATGGCAGAAAACATCGACGAATGGGCTGCCCACGGGAAGAAGAACCTTTGGGGCGAGACCGTAAAGGTCACCGAACTTCAGAGTGAGGCTGGCGCCTCGGGAACAGTGCACGGTTCCCTCCAGGCCGGTGCCCTCACCACCACCTACACCGCTTCCCAGGGCCTTCTGCTGATGATTCCGAATATGTACAAGATCGCTGGCGAAATGCTGCCCGCAGTCTTCCACGTTTCGGCCCGCGCGCTCGCTTCGCACGCACTTTCCATCTTCGGCGACCATCAGGATGTGATGGCATGCCGCCAGACCGGCTTCGCGCTGCTCGCATCCGGCTCCGTACAGGAAGCCCAGGACATGGCAGCCGTCGCCCATCTCTCCGCAATCAAGAGCAGCATCCCCTTCCTGCACTTCTTCGACGGTTTCCGCACCTCGCACGAAATCCAGAAGATCGAGGCAATCGATGAGGACGACCTCCGGAAGATGGTGAGCACCAAGGCATTGCAGCAGTTCCGCGAAAGGGCTCTCAATCCCGAGGCTCCCGTCACCCGCGGCACCGCCCAGAACGGCGACGTCTACTTCCAGGCCGTCGAGTCCCGCAACAAGGTCTACGACGAAGTTCCCGACGTGGTCGCCCGCTACATGGGCGAGATCGGCGAAGCTACCGGACGCATCTACCGTCCCTTCGACTACTACGGCGACGCCAACGCAGAGAACATCATCATCGCCATGGGTTCGGTCACCGAGACCATCCGCGAAACCATCGACTACCTCAACGCACAGGGCCGCAAGTACGGTCTCGTTTCGGTACACCTCTACCGTCCGTTCAGCACCAAGTATCTGCTGAAGGCCATCCCCGCCTCCGTCAAGAAGATCGCAGTGCTCGACCGCACGAAGGAACCCGGATCTCTCGGAGAACCTCTCTACCTCGACATCAAGGCCGCCTATCAGGGTGTCGCCGACGCTCCGCTCATCGTAGGCGGACGCTACGGCCTGTCCAGCAAGGACACCACCCCCGCACAGATCATCGCGGTTTACGACAACCTCGAGCTGAAGGCCCCCAAGAACGACTTCACCATCGGCATCGTGGACGACGTCACCTTCAAGAGCCTCCCCACCAAGGGCGAGATTTCCATCGTGAAGCCCGGCACCACCGAGTGCAAGTTCTTCGGCCTCGGCTCCGACGGCACCGTTGGCGCAAACAAGAATACCATCAAGATCATCGGTTCCCACACCGACCTCTACTCCCAGGCATACTTCGACTACGACTCCAAGAAATCCGGCGGCTACACCTGCTCGCACCTTCGTTTCGGCAAGGAGCCCATCCGCGCCCCTTATCTGGTGTCCACTCCCGACTTCGTCGCCTGCCACGTCCCTTCCTATCTTGAGAAGTACGACGTGCTTAAGGGCATCAAGGAAGGCGGCAGCCTGCTGCTCAACTCCCTCTGGGACGAGAAGGAAACCCTCGAGCGCATCCCCGACAATGTGAAGAGCATCATCGGCAAGAAGCACATCAAGCTCTATATCATCAACGCCACCAAGATCGCTGCTGAAATCGGTCTCGGCGGACGCACCAACACCATCCTCCAGAGCGCATTCTTCCGCATCACCGGCATCATCCCCGCAGAGGATGCAGTGAAGTACATGAAGGACGCAGCCCTCAAGAGCTATGGCAAGAAGGGCGAGAACGTCGTGAACATGAACTACGCGGCCATCGACCGCGGCGGCGAGTACGTCGAGGTGAAGGTTCCCGCAGAATGGGCTTCCATCAGCGCGAAGTTCGAGAACCCCGGCAAGAACCGTCTGGCTCCCTCCTTCGTGAAGGAAATCGCCGACGTCGTGAACGCCCAGGAAGGTGACACCCTCCCCGTAAGCGCATTCCTCCCCTACGCCGACGGCACCATGCCCGCAGGCACTTCCGCATTCGAGAAGCGCGGCGTCGCCGTGAGCGTGCCCGTTTGGAACGGAGAAACCTGTATCCAGTGCAACAACTGCGCATTCGTCTGCCCTCACGCAGCCATCCGTCCTTTCCTGCTCACCGCAGAAGAGGCTCCCGCTGCAGAGGCCGCCGGAGTGAAGTTCGTGGACGGCAAGGCCAACCTCAAGGACTACAAGTTCGTGATGGCCGTATCCGTCGCCGACTGTACCGGTTGCGGCAACTGCGTGGACGTCTGCCCTACCAAGCCCGCCAAGTCGCTTGAAATGCAGCCCTACATGGATCACGTTGCCGACCAGGAAGCATACGACTACCTCAACGCAAAGGTCGGCTACAAGACTCCTCTGGATCCCAAGAGCAATCTCAAGGCCGCTCAGTTCAGCCAGCCTCTGTTCGAGTTCTCCGGCGCCTGCGCAGGCTGCGGCGAGACTCCTTACATCAAGAACATCACCCAGCTCTTCGGCGACCACATGATGATCGCAAACGCTACCGGATGCTCTTCGATCTACGGTGCTTCCTTCCCCGCATCTCCTTACTGCACCAACGCACAGGGCCACGGACCCGCATGGGCAAACTCCCTGTTCGAGGACTTCTGCGAGTTCGGTCTGGGCATGCATCTCGGATCCGACCGCATCCGCGAGACAGTGGCTTCGCTGATGCAGAACATCACCGAGTGCGAGAAGTGCACCGAGGAAGTGAAGGCCCTTGCAAAGCAGTGGCTCGACGCTCCCAAGGATTACAAGAACACCCGCGAGGTGGCAGACAAGATCGTTCCTCTTCTCGAGAGCTGCACCTGCGACAGTTGCAAGAAGCTTCTTGAGCTCAAGAACTTTATCGCATCCCGCAGCCAGTGGATCTTCGGCGGAGACGGCGCTTCCTACGACATCGGTTACGGCGGACTCGACCACGTGCTTGCCAGCGGCGAGAATGTGAACATCCTCGTTCTGGATACCGAAGTCTACTCCAACACCGGCGGTCAGTCTTCCAAGGCTACCCCCGCAGGCGCCATCGCCAAGTTCGCAGCCAGCGGCAAGAAGATTCGCAAGAAAGACCTCGGCATGATGGCCATCAGCTACGGCTACGTTTATGTCGCCCAGGTGGCCATGGGTGCAAGCCCCGTGCAGTACATGAACGCAATCAAGGAGGCGGAGGCCTACGACGGACCTTCACTCATCATTGCATACGCTCCTTGTATCAACCATGGTCTGAAGGCCGGCATGGGTCTCAGCCAGAAGGAGGAGAAACTTGCAGTGGATTGCGGCTACTGGCATCTGTACCGCTACAACCCCATGCTCGAAGGCACCGACAAGAATCCTTTCACCCTGGATTCCAAGGAGCCCGACTGGAGCAAGTTCCAGGACTTCCTGAAGGGCGAAGTTCGTTTCGCGTCCCTCTACAAGCTCTTCCCCGATCGTGCAGAAGAACTTCTGCAGAAGACCGAGGAGTTCGCGAAGGTGCGTCTCGAAACCTACAAGCGTCTTGCCGGGAAGTAATCGGTCGCGCTATTTTAGATAAACGGAAGCCCGCACGCTGCGGACTTCCGTTTTTTATTATCTTTCCCCGAAACTGCCGACGAACTGCCCGCTTGTATGCAAAACAAGGCTTTTTGCATACATCTCCCTTGAAAACTGTTGACTTGTATGCAAAACAAGGCTTTTTGCATACATCTCCCTTGAAAACTGTTGACTTGTATGCAAAACAAGGCTTTTTGCATACAAGTCGGCGAAGGAAACGAAGGGATTATTTCAATTCTATATGAATGTCGCTACCGGATGCCCAGACTTCAGCGGTGCGGCCGTCGTCGAGCCGCAGAACCGCAGGCTTTTCCGGCTGGGGATGAAGTGCCAGAGGATCGGGATGAAATGCGCGGTCGGCCACGGCATACCAATGGGCAATCTGACGCGCGTAACCTTCGAAAAGTCGTCCGTTATCCGTCAACGAAATCTCCACCCTGGAACGCTCCATCAACTGCACACCAAGCAAACGCTCCAACTCCGCAATATTCTGGCTCACCGCCGGCTGGCTGATTCCCAACTTATATGCCGCCGCAGTGAAATTGCCGCACTCCAGCACCGTCAGGAAAACCTTGATTCTATTGTCTTCAAGCATAATGCAAAGATAATACTTTTTTAAAATGCCGGCAAAGGGCTGGTCCGTGCCCCGAAAAAATGGGCCCGGTACCAGCATTGCCGGCATTTGTGCAGATATTTTATTAAATTTGTACCATGAAAATCGGTATCATGACAGCAATGGACCAGGAGTACGAAATGGTCTCCAAGGTTCTCAAAAATCACGGCAAACACGAAATCATTCCCGTTCACTGCGGATGGGGAAAAGTCAATTCGGCGGTAAACGCCTACAAACTGATCAGCGAGCATCATCCCGACTGCATCATTTCTACCGGATGCGCCGGGGGCATCTCGAAAGATGTACATCTGCTGGATGTCGTCGTGGCCGCACAGGTGGCTTATCATGATTGCTGGTACGGCGAGCCCAACGAGTATGGGCAGGTGCAGGGCTTTCCGGCCCGGTTCGAGGCGCATCCTACCCTGCTGGCTGCAGCCCGCAGCCTAGAGGATGACTGCGGTGCCGGCTTACGGACGGGCAATGCCCGTACCGGGTTCCCCTTGCGGGACACGGACGGGCCCTTTGCCCGTCGCGGAGGTGGCCCCGCCAAGCTGCACTTCGGCCTGATTGCCAGCGGCGACCGCTTCGTGGCAGGACCGGCCGACAACGCCTTCGTCCTGGGGCACTTCCCAGACGCCCTCGCCTGCGACATGGAATCCGGATCCATCTCCCAGGTATGCCACATGTATGGCACTCCCTTCATCAGCATGCGCGTCATCAGCGACACCGCCGAAGAAGAAAACCGTCTCGGGCAGTTCGAGAATTTCTGGGAAACTGTCGGCACAGAATCCTTCGAGATACTTCAGGCCTTCGTCAACTCCCTTCCCGATAATATTTGAATCACATATACACTATGAAACATCTTTTCAAGGCTGCAGCCGTCCTGATTGCTGCACTCTCTGTCCTTTCCTGCGGCAAGGAATCCGAATCTTACCCTATGTTCTGGACCTGGCTCGAGGACATCCCGTCCATCGACATGGAATCCGCCTTCACCCATATGGAGGAGGCTGGGCTCGATGCAGTGATGCTGCACGCCCCGTCCGTGGAGGCTTACAAGAAGGACGTGGAGATCGCCCGCCGGCACGGAATCAAGGTCTACGCATGGGTATGGACCCTGAATCCTCCCCGTCAGGAGCGCGCGCAGATGCTCGCGGAGCATCCCGACTGGTTCAGCGTCAACCGCAATGGCGAGAGCGTGGCGGATCACAAGGCATACGTGAATTCCTACAAATTCCTGTGCCCGGCCCTTCCGGATGTGCGCGAGTATCTGCGGAAGAAGGTCGAGGATATAGTGGCCGTAGACGGCGTCGAGGGCATCTGCCTGGATTACTGCCGGCTGATCGACTGCGTGCTGCCTATTTCGCTGGCCTACAATTATAATCTGCGTCAGGACACCGAGGTCTGGCCGGAATACGACTACGGCTACCATCCCGCCATGCTTGAGAAGTTCGAGAAGGAGTACGGATACGACCCGCGCGACCAGGAGGATCCCTCACGCGACGAGAAGTGGTGCGAGTTCCGCTGCAATCAGGTCACGGAGGTGGCAAATATGATGTGCAAGGTCGCCCACAAGGTAGGGAAGAAGGTCACCGCATCGCCCTTCGCGGCAATCGGACTCGACAAGTTCATGGTTTTCCAGGACTTCGCGAAGTGGGATCTGGACATGGTCCATCCCATGGCCTACTGCGATTTCTACACGATGGATCCTTCTTTCGCGAGGGATGCCACCCTGAGCAACTACCTCGGCAAGGGCGAGGGCACTACCCTCATGTGCGGAGTTGACACCGAGCTCGGCGGAGATCCGGAGTTGATATTCGACAAGATGGATGCAGCGTTCAGCGCCGGTGCGCAGGGCATATCTCTATATACGGTCGAGGGTCTGACTTCGGCGGATCTGCGCGCCCGCTTCAAGGTCTACGCCGACAGCCTTCGCGCCGTGCGTGCTGCAGGCAAACTCCCTGAAGCTCCGGCAGTTGCGCCTTCCACCGATCCTTTCGAGAACGCTTCGCTGATGGCTGTGGTCGAGCGCAACATGCAGCGCATGATCGCGAATGGCGCCATCCACGAGCGCAGCGTGAACGGGATGATTCCGGACGACCCTTCGGTCAGTTATCCGGCTCTGGAACTCGGTGAGTACGAACTCGTATTCGAGAACGAGCGCCTGCGCCGCTATCACGTCACCGATGCCGCCAGCGGCAAGACTCTGGAAGTTCTCTTCATCCTGTACGGCGATCTGATCTCCGGCTGGGACGTCCGGCTGCTGTAGTCGCGTCCGGCTGCTTTTTGCCTGCCCCTTTGAATCATCTGACGCCGGCCCCTGCGCATGCAGAGGCTGGCGTTTTGTATGCAAAATGAGCGGTTTTGCATACATGTCGGGCGGTTTGGAGGGAGATGTATGCAAAAATGGTGATTTTGCATACAAGTAAAATGTTTTTCAAAAAAGTTTTGCGGGTAGAAGTAAAATTATCTATATTAGCGCAACGCCAATAGTGGCGGAGATTATGTGGAACTTTAGAATATGGCGTTATGAAGATTTCTTTCGCTCAGACAGAGCAATACTGCTCCAACACTTTCTCGAACAACAGCCCCTTCTGGCATATCTGCACGCCAGGAAAACTCACCGAAATATTATGTGAGACCATCGAAGATTACAAGTTTTGTGTAACTCTGATTGCGATTGCCGCCTCGTATGCAAAAGTAAAGGTAATATCGTTCGAAGTCATGAGCAATCACATCCACGTATTGCTTGCCGGATGCACAAGAGAGGATTGCCTCAACTTTTTTAATTACTATAAAGCAAAACTTCATCGCTACTATCTGAGTACAGGGCGATACAAGAATCTTGCAGGTTTTACCACAGACCCCATCCCCCTTCCAACACTTGAAAGTGTGCGACGGGAGATCGTTTACATCGCAAGAAACGGTTTTCTTGCAAGCGACAAATACCTTCCATATTCATATCCTTGGGGCACAGGATCATTGTACTTCAACCCCATGTCATATACAACTGACGCTCAATCATTTTGTGCTTCCCCTTCGCGAGAGAAACAAAAAATGTGTCACGGAAGAATCCCGGATTTGCCGGACACGTTTCTTGTAAAGGACGGAATGATACTACCACAGAGTTTCTGTTGTATCAAACTTGGCGAAGCACTGTTCCGCAGCCCGCATCAGTATTTTTCGATGGTTTCGAAGAACTATGAAGCATTCTCTGAAGTTGCAAAACGACTGGGAGACGATATTTTTCTGGACGACGACGATATGTTTGCCGTGCTGCTCAATATGTGCAGAAGGAAATACAACGACAGCAAACCGACATTGCTTCCTCAGAGAGACAAGTTGGATGTTGCCAGACTTATGAAAAAGGATTACAATGCTTCGGATGGACAGATTCAGCGGATGTTGAAGCTGGACCGCAGTGTTGTCGAAGAGTTGTTCGGGCACTGATCAGAGTCCGGCGACACCTGTGACGATGATTCCTAGTCCGAAGTAAAGCATCAGGCTGGTGCAAAGCCGGGCTTTGGTGTCTCGTGCAGAGAAAACGCCAAGAAGAATCGCCGCTACGCAAGTCAGGCTTCCGACTATAGCGCCGGTCAACTGGAACCAGGAAGACTCTTCCATCAGTTTGCTTACCAAAGGGTAAGAACCAATCTGTATGAAATGTCCAAACCAGTTTCCTATGAATGATAACAAGAATACCCACATCCCCCATCCAAAGGAATTTTTCTCGTAGCAATAGATCAGGATAACGGAAACCATCAGCACCAGAAAAAGAGCCGAAGCTCCTTCAAGGTGAGGGAAACACATAAGATAATCTTCATTCTTGATACTGAAATGCCAGGAACACTCCCCGACTGACTGCCACAGTAGGGTTCCGCCGGCATATCCCCACCAGAATGCAGGGTATGTGCGACCCTGTCGCCCTTTATGTTCAGAGATTGCAGCAAGCACAAACGAAAGGGCAAAGCCAATCAGCATAAAAGCAAATCGTAAAGGGTTTGGATCCACCGTCTCGCCGTCATCGACGTGCACGGGGATCACTGGAGTCATGCCCTTTCCGAACTCGATGCATGCATACAGGATTGCTACCAGCAAAGCGGTTATTCCAAGAATACCGGCCAATGGCAGAAAGACTTCCTTGGCAATGGTTTTTGCAGATGTAGCAGGGCGAGATGACAATTCAAAATGTTTCATGTTATATTGTATGCTTTCTGACTGTAAAGATACATCGCAATCCCACTCCGAAGATAATCACTCATCATTTCTTATGATGAAGTTGTATGCAGAAAGCCACGTTTTGCATACAAGTCGAGTGATTCGGAGGAGGATGTATGCAAAATGCCCGGTTTTGCATACATCCTGTAAGGTTTGAAACGGAGTGTATGAAAACCGGACTTTGGAAAGATCTGACTCCGGAGAGCGCCCAGGGCGATGACCGAGGGCGGACTGGAGTATGGATCAATAGACGTTCCAGTAGGGAATGACTTCGGGGGTACTGTCGAGGAGAGCTTCGAGCGGCTCGGGAAGGAACTTGCGGTCGATGGCCATGCGGAACATGTAGCGGCGCCACCAGTCGGCGCTCATCTGAATGTATCCGCCGGCTCCGCGGCCCAGTCCGAAGGAGTTCTCCGCCACCCAGTCGACAACGATATCCCTGAAGCCCGACCTCGGGATGTAACGCACCCCGCACATGGCCATTGCATGGGCGGAAGAGATGTCACGGGAGTCGAAGAGTTCGGTCTTGGTCATCGCCGTATGCACACCAAGAAGTGAATCCAGCGGGAACAGCGACGAATCGTACACCCCTTCATCCGCCAGGGCATCCTGGTAGGTATCCACGGTAAAATAGAACTTGTCCCCTTCCCGGAGCGAGGCCAGGCCTATGAACTCGAGGTCCTCGCAAGAAAGGTTCAAGAAGGTCCAGTCCTTCCCGTCGGCAGCCTGACGTGAGCCCTCCACGCGGTACATCTTGTCGTAAGGCAGACGCGGGTCGTTCATCAGCATGACATATCGCTCAGAAAGTCCCGGGGCCACGAACGCGTCGCGGAACGATACCGGAGTATACTCGCGGCCTTCGAAAGTGAAAGATGCCGGCGGCTCACCCAGCGTAGCTGTCAGAACACGGCGTACATCAGCCAGAGCCTCTGCCCGCACCGCCTCCGGATCCGTTGTGGAACGCATCTTCAGTCCGTAGGCGCGAAGCAACTTGCGAAGTTCGCGCAGAAGCGAAGCGGAGTTCTGCGAAGTAAAGGTCTCCGGCATTGCAGAAGAAGGCACAACTCCATATTTCTCAATAAGATGAACAGCTCCCATGAAATGCCCGCCATCCCATGTCGGCCGACGGAAGATAGCCTCGTTGTAGCGGCTGTCAATGGCCTCTTTCCTATGCTCCCAAGCCCTCACGAGGAAGAGGTTCGCCTTCTCCAGCATGTCCCAGAAATAAGGATAGACCACGCTGAATTCGAGGTCTCCGCGTAGAACATTGGCGGTGGAGAAGTACCAGCAGCGGCCGGATTCAGCCTGATTCTGGATTCCGGAAGAACGCAGGAAGACGTTCAGCCCGGCGGTGTCCGCGACAGGCCGGGACGTCGGCACAACCGAAGGGATTCCGCCCGCGCGCAGATCCCCGACAGGCTGGGAATGCCGCTGGTCTCCCCCGGCCCCGTCAGGATTGTCAGCGGACGCGGCAATCGGACTGCGGAGCATTTTTTCTGCGGAGCAGGCCGCTTTGCCCGTCCGCAAATCCGGCATCTCAGGCGCCAGCGTAGCGGCGGCAAGGAACGGCGGACGGCGGTTCCCCATCATGGGCTCGAACTTGAAATCCGGCCCGCGGCGCTTCCTGAACTCCGTACGCACTTCGTCCAGCAACTTCGCATCCGTAATCAATTCTACAGCAGACAGATGCAGCACCTTCGCAGCACCCAACGCACCCTTGGTGCCGATGGTCGTGCCGCCGCTGGAGACCTGCTGCCAGCTGTGCCCCACTCCGCCGGGCACGAAACAGGAGTAACGGAAGCTCCCCGTGGGCACTGCCCAGGTCACATTCCCGACATCGCTCGAAACATAGGCCTCGTACCCCTCCTCGGACGGAGGAACCACGATGGCCAGTTTGTCTATCAGCGCAGCGTCCACACCGGACTCGGCGGCAACCGCACGCGCGTATGCCATCTCCCTGGCATCCAGCTTGATCCCCCCGACCTTCTCGAGCGAACGCATCACCAGCGAAGCCATCGCATCGTTGGGCAGACGCTCGTAATTGCCGGACATCAGCTCGTAGTCCATGGTCGTGCCGGTCCCCATCGCAGCACCCTCGGCGGCCTTCAGAGCACGCGCGAGTATGTCCTGCACCGTCTCGCGGGAAGGGCTGCGGAAGAAGTATTTCACGCTCGCCCTGTCGGGTACTACGTTGGGGGCCTTGCCGCCCTCCGTTATGACGTAGTGGATGCGGGAGGTCTGAGGGACGTGCTCGCGCATCATGTTCATCATGTAATCGAAGGCCTCCACTGCATCGAGGGCGGAGCGGCCCGCTTCGGGTGCGCCGGATGCGTGGGAGGATTTTCCGCTGAAGGTGAAGAGTACCTGCACGTTGGCGAGGCCGGATGTCTTGTTGACTGTGTTTCGGGTGTCTGGATGCCAGTCGAGCATGGCGTCGAGTCCGTCGAAGACTCCTTCGCGCATCATATACGCCTTGCCTCCCCCGCCTTCTTCCGCAGGGCAGCCGAAGAGTTTGACTGTGCCGGCAATGCCGTTCGCCGCCATCCATTTGGCTGTGGCTACCGCACCGGCTACTGAGCCCGTGCCCAGAAGATTATGCCCGCAGGCATGTCCGGCCGCTCCAGCCACCAGGGGCTTCCTGAAAGCCACGGTATCCTGGCTCATCCCCGCAATCGCATCGTACTCCGCCATCATTCCTATCACCGGGCTGCCGCTGCCGAAACTGGCGACGAAGGCGGTGGGTATGCCGGCCACCCCCCTTTCCACGCTGAATCCCTGGCTTTCCAGGAATGAAGCCCACTGTTCCGCGCTCTTGAATTCCTTGTAAGCGGTTTCTGCAATGTTGAAAATGCGTTTCTGAAGGGAGTCGTAAAGGTGGAAGTTCGCGTCGAGGTACTTGATGCCGATGGTACTACGTGCGGCTTTTTTTGCATCGTGGGCTGACGGGGAAAGGGCAGTCTGCTCCGCTGAAAATGCTCCGCAGGCTGCATTCCCCGTCAGGTCTACCGCCGGGGCGCTGATCAGAAGCGCAAAGGCCAGCAAATATGTAATTGTCTTTTTCATAATCCAGTGCATAAGATCAAACAGCCTTCTTCCGCAGCCATCCGCGCAGCCCTGAAAAAGCAAGGATTCCCGCACCGGCTGCCAGGCACACCAGCACGAAGAGCCAGCCCCATCCGTAGGCGAAGGCCACGGGCGAAAGCGACACCAGCGCAATCTCCACCGGCGCAATATAAAGGTATGCCAGCGCATAGTCGTCCAGACATCCGCTCTTGGAATCCGGATCCGTGATGCGCAGCAGGGCTATTCCCATCGCCATGGTGCCGGTGAACCAGCCCCAGGTGAAAATCGACTTCTCAAAAGCGTAGGTCCTATGCATGCGAGCACCGACCCAGAACACATAAAAGAGGGTGAGCAGCAAGCCTACGGCAAGCAGGATAAGCAGCGGCACGATGTAGCGGCCTACCACCTGCAACTTGATGGAAGCCACGCCAAAGGCGACAAGATAATCGGTGAATGCGCCGCTGAGGTGTCCGATGATGGGCTGCGATATATGTTCGTCCACCTTCACCCGGCCGATGAACCAGCGTACCAGAAGGCCTGCGATAAAGGCGCAGCTGAATACAGGCAGCATCAGCACCGGCCATGCCAGGGCTATCAGCTTGCTGATTCCGTATCCGCCGAGGGCGATGAGCGCCACGATGGCGAAGTTGAAGGTCATGGAATCCAGGGAGATGGCGGAGAAAGATGCCTCGCCCATGCTGCTGCGTTTGTCCTTCGGAAGAATACCGGTGCGCAGTTCGGGAGGGAGATTCTCGAAGCGCTGCAGGAAGGATGTCTTCCCGCGGGCGGCTCCCCAGGAAATCAGCCACATGCCTATCACCACCGAAGCGATGATTCCCACGGTTGCGGCCGTCATTGCGAGCGACTGCATCTCTTCCACGCCATAGCGGGAGAAGGCTTCGCCGATGGCGGCGGCTGTTCCGTGTCCGCCGCAGAATCCGGCGGGCATCGAAAGGCCGAAGGCTTCATTCACCGGCCAGAAAAGGCTCAGCACCCACAGGCCGAGAGCGCCTCCGAGAGCCCACTGAAGGAGCATGCCGGCCTGCGAATAGGCCCACATGCGTCCTACCCTCGAGCCGCCGTCGTTGCTGCGCTTGCTGGCGGATGTAAGGGGTATGCAGCTGAATACCAGCGCGATAAGGATTCCGGCGTAGGTACCCATATTGCCCGAGAGCGGCAGCCACCCAAGCACCTCCGGCCCCAGCACCAGACCGCAGAATCCTGCAATCAGGCTCGGGGGGATGAAGAGGCGCTGTATCACCCGAACCTTGGCGCGCAGGAACTTGCCCAGCAGCAGAAGCAGGGAGATGAATCCGACGTCAACCAATAGAGTCCAGGGTGTGAAGTTCATGTCAATTGCGGTTTACCTGTTGTTTGAAAGATTCGAAACGCGCGGCGGCATCGGCATTGTATGCAGATACGGCGCTGGCGTCAAAGCCTGTTTCGCGGAACTGGCGGGCGAGCTTGCGGCCGGCCTTGAGTTCTGCCCGCTCCACCTTGCGCACAAGGCGCAGAATGCGGCGCAAGGGCTTTACGGACAGATACTTAGGATCCCAGCCGTAGGCCGACAGGGAGTGCTTGAGTTCTACCGAAAGAACATTCGCAGGAGCTTCACCGGCGACAGTCCGGGGGATATCACTTCCGGCCGCCACCCATACGGGAACGGCGTAGCAGCTAGGGGTATATCCGGGAGCGGCCCACACCAGGCCGGCGTCCGCGGCATCCCCTTCAGCCACCCCCTCTATGACTACGGATGCCACCGTGGTGGTCCGGGGGATGAAATCGTGTTCGTAGAGGAGTCCGGAGCGCTTGCAGCGGAGGGCGTCTCCCCCGCCGAGGACGTTCACGAATGTGCGTCCGGCGTTCATGAAAAAGGCGGCGTCGAATTTCCGTGCAGGCCTCAGGCCTTTTCCGGCGCGGCGAGCCATCAGTTCTTCCATCGTGGCATAGCGCGCGAATCCGCTTCCCCGGCCTTCTTCTCCGGAAATCGAGTAGTTGGTACGGAAGAGATATCCCCCTTCGGGCACGTCGTAGCGCACATAGGTAGAGTCCCCCGCCTCGAAATAGGCTGCGCCTCCGCAGGCGTCGATCACCGCGAAATTGGCGCTGAGTCCCCTGGGAGCGGCTTTCGAATCGAGCAGGGCCGCGAAATCTTCCAGCGTCCTGCAGGTTCCGAGGGCCTCGGCCATCAGTTCGCCGTTATGGGTGTCCATATTCGCGCCTTTCGGGCGCAGATTGTAGGACAGATTATTGGAGATGCCGAATCCGGCTTCGTTGATTCCGGCATAGGCCAGGCGGTGCAGGCTGTCACGCGTAGGAAAGAGGGCGGTATATGCGAAAACGGCGCCCTGCACATGTGCAATGGCGTTATGTTCGCCGTTCGCATCGCGCTGCTTCCAAATCATCGGCCGTCCGCTCGCACTTGCACCCCCCGATACAATCGCCGTCGTACAGGCATCTGCACGCACCGGCAGCATCAGCGCCATCACCAGCCCGACCAGCACAGCGCCCCACCTCAAAACTCCCCTATCCGTATGCAAAAACGCCCTTCCTGCATACAAACCCCTCAAAAACCAACTACTTGTATGCAAAAACGCCCTTCCTGCATACAAACCCTTCGAAAACTTACCACTTGTATGCAAAAACCCACATTTTGCATACAAACCCCTTGAAAACCCGCCACTTGTATGCAAAAACGCCTTTTTTGCATACATCTTCCAGCCGGAAAAAGACAGCCTGCGTCGCAGGCAAAGGGCACGTCCTCGCCCGAAAAAAGGGCTCGGTACGTGCATTGCCTGCTCCTTCACACGCAAACGCGCTTTTCCGGCTGGAATAGCTGGCCGGGAAGCAGCGATGGCGTTGTCAGGAAAAACGAATGCTTCGGCAAGCCCCTTTTTTTCGGGGCGGTCGAAGCCCTTTCGTTTTTCCGAAAGGATCTTCCCGGCCATGCTACTTGCGGATTTTATAGCCGTAGTATGCATAATACATGATAAGCAGGTAGAACGGCAGGCAGATCCAATATGCGTTCTGATTGCCGACCCAATCCTTCATCGCACCGAAAAGCAGAGGAATCAGGGCGCCGCCGCCAATGGAAGCCACCAGCAGCGAGGAGCCCTTCTTGGTGAACTTGCCGAGATCCACTATGGCAAGCGGCCAAATGGCGGGATACATCAGCGAGCAGGCGAAACTCAGAAGCGCCACGCACCACACCGACACCTGAGGAGGAGTCAGTACGATTGCAAGCGAATCCAGCACAGCCAGCCAGGTGCAGATGCGAAGGGCCTTGACCTGCGAGATGAACTTGGGAATACAGATGATTCCGATGATGTAGCCCGCGGCCATCCCAAGGCCAGGGTAGATCGTATAGTGCTCAGGATTAGGCAGTCCCAGCCCCTGGGCATAGTCCAGGACGGTCAGCAGGGCCAGGTTTTCCACACCCACGTACACGAAGAGCGCGAGGGCCCCGAGGATGAGATGAGGGAACTGCCAGAGCGAAGTCTTGCCGGCAGCGTAGGGGCAATCCTCCTCGTTCTCCTCCCCTTCCGCCTTGATCTCCTCGAGCGGAGCGAAGAAGGTGATGATGCCGAGCAGAACCACAACCCCGATGATGATGAGCAGCGGCTTGTCCAGATCCACCAGACCCACTGCCTCGATGGGCTTGCGGGTGACGGCGGCGATGAACACCGAGGGCAGAGCCAGGGCCAGCGAGTTGCAGATTCCCATGATGGAGATGCGCTGCGCGGCGCTGTCGATAGGCCCGAGGATGGTAACGTAGGGATTGATTGCCGCCTGCAGGACGGTGTTGGCGGTTCCGCTGATGAAGCAGGCCAGCAGGTAGAGAGCGAAACTCTCCATGCGTGCGGCCGGGATGAACAGCGCGAACGCCAGTGCGAACATGAAGAAACTCAGCGACATAGTACGCTTGTATCCTATCTTGCCTATGATGCTCGAAGCGGGGAAACTGAACACCAGGAACGCGAGGAAAGTAGCCGCAATCACCAGATAGCTCTGGGCCGATGTCAGGTTGAGATTGTTTTCGAGAAAAGGCACGAAATAGCCGTTGATGCCCGTGGCGAATCCCACGGTGAAGAACATCATGCCTATGAATGCAAGCGGGACCAGGTACTTGTTGCTGCTCATATTCTAATTGTTGAGATGATACTTGATAAGACCTTCCATGGGAGCCTTGAGGATGGTTCCCATCTTCATTCCGAATTCCGCGACGACCTTCTCGAGCAGAGGCCGGAAGTAATATGCCACGGACCCTACCGCATTGAAGGTATACTTCTGATAATCAGGATAATGGGTGACTATCAGACGGAAGAACTGCCTGAACGCGTCGGTCACCAGTTCCGGGAAGTAAGGATCGAAGTCCAGATGCTCGTTGATGAACTTGGCGTACTGCGCGCAGAAGCGGTTCGGGAAAGGTTTGGTATAGATGACGTCCAAGAGTTCGTCGTTGTTCCGGCCGAGTTCGCGCCCCACAAGCTCGTATACATTTGCGGGCATGTTGCGGCGGATATAGTCGGTAATCATGCGCTTGCCAAGGTTTCCGCCCGAACCCTCGTCGCCGAGGATGAAGCCGCAACTGTCGACGTTCAGGCCCTCGTTGCACCCGTCGTAGAGGCAGGAATTCGCCCCGGTGCCGAGAATGGCCGCAAAGCCGGGCTCCGTCTGGAGAAGGGCGCGGCACGAAGCCAGAGTATCCATCGCAATGAACACCTTGCCCGCCTTGGTGAACACCTCGCGCAGCGTCTTCTCCATGAAGGGATACTGCAACTCCGTGACTCCGGCCCCGTAGAAGTATATCTCCTCGACGAGAGCAGGATCCAGCGAAGCCGGCAGGTTGGCACGGATGTCGGCGACAATCTGGCTGCCGGTAATATAATTGGGGTTGTACCCCTGGCTGAAAAAGCCTATGCGGGTTGCGCCGTCGCGGGAAACACATCCCCACTCGGTCTTGGTAGCCCCGCTGTCTGCGATCAGTATCATAGTTCGTTCAAATCCGGAAGTTCTCCGAGGCCGTAGCGGAAGAGGACTACGCCCTCAGCTTTGGTAGAATCCGTAAACATGCGGCAGTCCTGCAGGATGCGCTCGGCGTTCATCGGCACGACGTGCTCGGTCTCGGTATCCTCGTAGGTGGTGAGGCCGGCCCAGACCTTTGCGGGAGCGCCCTTGGTTGCGAAGTGATCCGCCACCATCTTCGCCCAGGGCCTGCCCCCCTTGCGGTAGGAATCGCAGTGGAAATAGATCATGGGCATGAGGATGTCGATGTACTGCCCCATCTGCGCAGGATCCTGACCATAGTAATACTCACTGTCAGGCTCCGGCATAAGCGCCGCGGAAAGGATAATCTTGGGATTCACGGCCTTCGTAGCCTGGCTTATCTGCTTGCAGAACTCGGTCACGCATCCGGTGGCGGTGATTTCCTCAGAAGGATTGTGCTTGTGTGCGGTGCCGCCGAAGCGGATGTAGTCCAGATGGATGCCGTCTACGCCATATTTCACATACTGGATGGCGCGCTCAATCACCTCGTCGAAGTATTCCTGCTTGTAGCGGTTGAGTGAATCGTCCACAGGGTTGATCCACTTACCGTCCTTGTAGAAGGCCTGGAACCAGATGTGCACCTTCATGCCCTTGCCCTGGGCCTCATGGATAAAAGCCAGGGTAGAATCCACTCCGTGGCGCTCGAAAGCCACTTCGTGAAGGATGATATTGTCTATGGCCTTGGCATGAAGGTCGTCGAGATCAACTTCGTTCATGAATTTCGACCAGAGCCAGATGCCATTAGTGTTTACCGGGGCCTGCTTGCAGGAAGCAAGCGCCAGCACTAATGCAAAAAAAATAAAAATGCGTTTCATAATTCTATTGTCCGTTCAATTTCAAATCCAGCATGGATGGAAGCGTGCCAAGTCCATGGCGGAACAGCACAACACCCACAGCTTTGGATTCCTTGTAAATCTCGCTACTGGACTTGATTTGAGCTGCTGAGAGCCCGGCTCCGCTACTACTGTAGGTGTCGTTTCCAGCCCAGCACTGGGCAGGAATACCATGCTGTGCAAAGTAGTTCGCTATGCCCCTGCAGGTTCCGTAGCTCTTACCGCTGCTGTTGCCATAAATCATGGGAATCAGTATATCGAGATACTGTCCCATAGACTCGGGATGCTGTCCGTAATAACGCTCGCTGCCGGTTTCAGCCATGAGCGCTGCGGAAAGAATCAGATCGGGATTGATGGCGCGCAACCTCTCCGCCGCCTGGCGACAGAACTCGTCGATTGCTCCCTGGCCGGTGACACCGACTTCAGGATAATCGTGCTTGTAGGCGGTGCCTCCGAAACGAATGTAGTCGAAGTGAATGCCTTGAACGCCAGCTTTGACATATTTGCTTGCACGGGTTTCGCCAAGGATGTCATCGAACAGATCCTGGTCGTAGCGCTTCTCGGAATCTATGACCGGGCTGCGCCAGCCGTTCACACCCTGGTTGTCGTTCCACCAGAAGCACTGCATCCAGATATGGATGCTGATGCCAAGTTTCTTCGCCTTCGCGAGTATATCGGGAATAAGATTCTCGTAATATCTGAACGCATATTCGTGCAGCAGGACATGGCCGATTCCCAATTTCGCGAACTGGTCCAGATTACTCAAAAGGGAGGGAGTATTGCTCTGATTGTACCAGATCCCTACCGTATTGCCCTTTATGATTCCAAAGTTTGCAGCAGCCTTGGAGGCGGTTTTCACTGTATACCAGTCAGATCCGTCCGGGATACGGGACCAGCTTCCTCCTTCTACTGCACTATCCCCGTCCTTGACGTCGGATTTCTTGAAAGAGTCCACTGTCTTTCCATCCGGCGAGACAAGCGAGATTACAGAAGACTCGTTGGCATTAATTGCAAAAACTTTATGTTCCCCGGGCTTCATTGTTCCGGCAAGCGTAGCAGCTGTTGCATCTCCTACCTTTACAACAGCCCTGTCTACTCTCAGTGTACGGACTGTGGGATTGTAAACCTCGACCCAGCCTTCAGGAACACAGAATTCATTAAGTACCAGGGCGGAAACGTCTTCCGAAGAGTCCCGGTTTTCCGCTTCCCTGGTAGTCGTTCCCGAGATATACCATTCTCCGGTGATATCCGGCAGACGGGAATAGCTCTGTCCGCTGTAAGGCGTGCCGGTATCGTGAACTTCGGAAACCTTGAACTCATCGACGACGATGCCTTCGTTCGACACAAGTTTCAAAGATTTCAGATCTCCGAGATTCGCATTCACCGAAAGGTAGTTGCCACTCTTGATCGTTGCTCCTTCCTCGAAAGTATATACCACGTGTTCGACATTAGAGTTGTCCGTCAGTACAAGGGTCGTTTCATACAGCTCCAGGAGTCCGTTAGAGGAATGATAAAGCTCAGCCCAGTTCTCCGCAGGGCATAACTCATTAATTATCAAGCCAGTGATTTTATGAGGCACGAACTTGTAGTTCTTTTCGCCAGGGGTAGATTTCTCGCTCAGGACGAAGTCGCCGGTGCAGTCCGGAATGCGGGACCAGGATTCGCCGCTGGCATGTTTCCCGATTTTGGCTGCGAGGGCTTTCACGTCGACAGCGCAGAGCAGAGAGTCGGCCCCGGAAGCAATGGCCACTTCTTCCAGATTGGAAATCTTAATAACGTAATCCTTGTCAAAGGTGTCAATTACCTTCTTCTCGCCCTTTGCAAGGGTGACATCCCCGAAGCGGTATGCCTCCAGGCGATAATAATAATCGTCTGTGACCAGAACCTTGAGTCCGCGGAGATTCACCTCGGACGTTCCGTTATTCACTATCTCCACCCATCCCTTTTCGCCGTCGGCAACTCCAGCGCAGATCTCATTCACAGTTACTCCGGCAAGCTCTGAAGAGGGAGTGTAATCTGGGCCGTTCTTGCCGCAGGATGCGAGCAGAACTGCCAAAGGGATAAATAATAGGTATTTTCTCATTTATTAGAAAGGCAAATCTTTATACTTGCCGCGTATTTCTGTTTTTTCCTGATTCCATGTTGGAGTTCCAAACTCGCTGGCGTTGTTGGATGCATCGCAGATGTACCAGACACCGTCTACATACAGCTCCGGCCATACGTGTCCCCAGATGCTTCCGCTGGGATAGACTGTTTTAGGTCCATGCACGTAGCGGGCATGTATGCCAGCAGAGCGGGCAATGGCTATGATACCATGGGTCATGTCGCAACAATTCCCTTCTTTGCCTTTGATAACCGTCACCGCACCTTTGCGCGAATTCTCATAGTTCAGCCATTCCCAGTTGTCGCGGGCAAAGTAGAATATTGCTTCTGCTTTCTCTCTTGTGGTCGTCTTGCCCTTGATGGCCTCGTCGCGTGCAGCAACTACAACAGGATCGGCCAGACTGCATGTACTGGCACCGATATAACTACTTGCGCCCGAATCATATGTAATTCCGTGCAGGAAGTCGGACTGCCATGATAGCACCTTTTCAGGCAACTTGCCAGTCTGCTGGAATTCATGCAGGATTCTTGCACACACAACCAGCGAGCGGGTGAAAGAAAAATAAGTGCCATCGACTGTGCAATAATTGGCGAAGACCTTACTATGACCTTTTGCATAAGTATACTGCTTGTCATTTACCCAGAGCACACGTTCCACAGTCACGGAATCCGGCGCGAAAGTTTCATACTGGCTTCCGGATCCTGGTGCAATGCAGCGGGTAAGGGCATAAGTTTTTGTCTTCCATGCATCACCGCCCTTGGAAATATCTTCGAGCAGAAGGCACATAGCTTCGTAATAGTATCCTTGAATAAGGGTTTCGGCCAAGCCCATGTTGTCAATTTCCACAGACTTGGGCATCAAGTCGTCCTTAAGAAATTCCTCGTAAGTGGCGGCCAGTTTTGGAAGCAACTCTGCACCGGTATAATTGTAGCGCAGTCGCTTAAGTCCTTCCTGAGCAACGGACACTTCTATTTTCTTATCGCTGTACGAAAAGACAAGTTTGGCCGCATAAGCATCCGTCGTTTCATTGTCCCTGACAGTAACGGTAACCTTCTTATCATCACCGGCGACACCGGAATGAGGGTACACGCTAACCCATTTTGCGTCTTCGGGCTCTATCTTAGCTGTCCATGCATCTGTACAACTGAACACGACGTCGGCAGTTCCACGGTTGACGGAAAAAGAGATTGTATTGTTGGTCGGGGACGATATCACTAAGGAAGCCTCGACAACAGGCTCCGGTTCGGGTTCCGGGGTGGGAGCCGGTTCTTCTGCGGGTTTGCCGCAACTGACGACAGCCATCAAGGCGGTCATCGCAAATACTGTCATAGGTAACTTCATAATAAACACTATCTTAATAAAAAAGAGCTTCCGGGAAACCCGGTTCACCGGAAGCTCTCATAAAAGAATCAGCAGACTAAATTAGTCCCACTTCGCATTACCGAACAGGGTGCAGTCGAAGAGCTGGTCTGCAGGAATGGAGGAAACGTCCATGAGGTTGTTATCAAGCATATACTCGAAGAAACCGAGCATCATCATATAGAAGCGCTTTACACAAACGTTGCCGAAGAATTCGTTGTTGACCTGGGAACGCTGGGAGTCGCTGTTGTAGCCGCACATGTTGGACATAACCATATCGTGGGTGAAAGGCCAGATAAGGTGACGCTGTGCATAGCTGACCATAATGTCCTGACGGCATTTGTTAGGAGTGCCGGCCACAGTTCCTTTGAGGGGATCACCGAAACGGATAGGACCGCCGTTTGCCTTAACCTCGCCGCCGACCTCGGTAACACCACTCTCATTGTAAGGCATGCCGCCCCACTTATATCCGTGAACCTCAGGGATCTCGGTGGTGAGGGTAGCAGCAGGAGAGAGTTTGTCGAACTTGCCATAGCCGCCGTTTTCAACCTTGGTAGCGGCATCGTAGCCCTGAAGCATCAGATATGCGCGGGTTGCGATTTCGAGCATGTCTGCGGTGTTATAGGTCTTGCCGGCAACGTGGAACTTAGTCCATACGCCTTCGGACTCGGGATCCGACCACTCGTCGGGAATGTAGTGAACATCGTCCTCGATCAAACCGCCATCCTCAGTGTGCTGATAGATCTTGCCGGCAGCATGGTTGGCATTCCAGGCAGCGCGGGAAACGGTGACGAATTCCTTTGCCCAGTTGTAAAGGACGGGAGCATCGGGATCCACCGGGGGCTCAGGAATAGAGACGGTGAGTTCCTGAGTGTTGGAGAGGTCCTTCTTGTTGGTAGCGGTAACGGTCACAACTGCAGCGTACACCTTTGCAGGGAACTCGATAACACCTTCGAAGGTGTATTCTTTTGCGTTTGTGAAGGTCTTGACATCGGCTGCGGTCTTTTCCTCATCGCCGGCCTTGGTCTTGACGACAACGCTGGTGAGGTCGGAATCGGACTTGACAGCTACTTTGTAGGAGCCTTCGGCCTCACCTGCTTCGAGGGTGATGACCGGCTTGGTTGCGGGAGTCTTGTCATCATCCTTCTTGCAGGAGGAGAAAACAGCTGCACCGAACATTGCTGCAAGCAGCAAATACTTAATGTTTTTCATTTTTTGAAAAAATTAAAAAGGTTAAATAAAAAGTTGAAATATTTAAATTTTAGTACATATATCAATATCCTGGATTCTGGACGAGCTGGCCGCCGGTGCGCTCCATTTCATTGGCAGGAATGGGCTGCAGGTACATCTTGTCGTCCCAGGCCTTCTCGGTAGGAGCGAGACCGGTGATGCAGTCACCGAAGTCGATCCTGTATTTCTTGCCGAGCCAGGTATACTCCCTCACGAGGGAGCGACGGTCATCGGAGAGATGCCTGTAGTAGGTATCTTCGTGATAACTCATCTTGGGGGTGGGATAATTGTCCATGGCGATAGCCACACGGTACAGGGTGTCGGAAGCAGTCACGTTGGTGACTATGTTTCCGGATGCATCCTTGGTATAGGAACCCTTCTGGAGTATCATGGTGCGGGACGACAGCCAGGGGATGTCTTCCACTACGTTTGCGATCTTCCAGCGACGGGTATCGAAGTAACGCATGTTCTCGAACGCATACTCTATCCTGCGCTCATTCACGAGCCTGTCCCAAAGGCTGGCGCCGCTCTCAGTTACAGGAGGCATCTGCACGTCGGCACGGGCACGTATCTTATTTATATAAGTACGCACGATATCCTCCTTGCCACCCAGCATGTAGGCTGCCTCGGCATAGTTGAGATAGAACTCGGCGAGACGGAACCAGGGGTACATGATGGAGTAGTTCACCTGGGTGGTGATAGGCTGCGTGGGGATATGCCACTTGTTGAGAAGGTATCCCGTAGTGGTCAGAGCGTCCCACATATACTTTGATTTTGCAGTATGGTCGGGCGTCTCTTTGCCGGCTGCGAAGTCTGCACGTGTATAGCCGTTGGGGAAGGGGCGGAGCTTGTCGCCGTCAACATCTGCACCGGGATACTTGGCCACATTGGCGGGGGTATTGTCTACGGTGAGTCGGCCGGGCTGATAATAGAGGCAGTATTCCCAGACGGGAACGTCGCGGAAAGGCTGGAAGTTCACGAGGATGGTCTTGTAGAAACGGGGATCCCTGTTGGCCCAAGGGTGCTGGGGATCATATCCGGAACCGGCTTCGAAGAACTTCTTGCCGTTGGTCATCTCATAGTCGATGATGATGCTCTCGGTAGGGTTCATGCTCTCGTAGCCGCCGATTCCGCCGGCTTCGCAAGGATAGAGGAGCTGGGCCTTGTTGCCATTGGTGGGAGTGAAATACTTCGCCCAAATGACCTCGGGGCAGTCGATGTCGGTCCAATAGCCGTCATAGGTGGATGCAAGCTTATAAGCACCTTCATTGTCGGCACGGTCTACAATTGCCTTGGCCGCGTCGAACGCTTCCTGCCACTTGGCCTTGCTGTATGCCCCGTGGAAAAGATTGTTCTCGGGGTTTTCAGGGTCGTTGAACAGAGGGGATGCCACGACAAGGGTAAAACGGCTGCGCAGTGCAAGCACGATATCCTTGTTGATCCGTCCCTTGACGGCGTTTTCCTTTGTAGGAACGAGTTTTTCCGCCTCGTCAAGGTCTTTCTTGATGAATGTGACGCAATCGTCGAAAGTGTCACGGGCGACCGTGTAATCATCTCCGAGGGCGTATACCTTGTCGATGATGGGAACGCCGCCGTAACGCTGGATAAGATTCGAGTACATCCATGCGCGAAGGAAATAGACTTCGCCCAGGAGACGGTTCTTGGTCGATTCCTCGATGCTGCTGGTCTTCATCTGCTCGATGAAGATGTTCATCTTGCGGATACGGTCGTATGCGCGTGTCCAGATGTTCAGGATGGTAGTACGGCTGCTATGTGCCTCTCCGCCTTCGGACTGGTACACCACGTTGCTGGCGGTGACGAAACCGTCGGCCATATACCTGGTGGAGCTGCCTCCATAACGGAAGAAAGCTTCGTCGGTAATACAGGAGATATTGCCCTCCTGCATGGGATCGGGAAGAGATGTATACAGAGCATTGACGTATGCCTCGGAAAGCCCCGCATTGTTGAATACGGCAGCGTCGGAAACCGAGTCAAGCGGCTGACGGTCGAGGAAACTGTCGCAGGAAGCCAGCGCGAGAGCTGCAAATATTATGGAAATTGCTTTTTTCATGGTAACTGCTCCTTAGAATGAAAGTTTTACACCGGCATTGAAAATACGCATCTGGGGATAGGTGGAACTACCTGCTCCGTCAGAGGTTTCAGGATCGATTTCGGTAAGGCCGGAAATCGTGAAGAGGTTGTAACCGCCTACATAGAAACGGACTCCCTTGACAGGCATCCTCAAGGCGCCGAAGACCTTCTGGGGGATGGTGTAACCCAACTCGATGTTCTTCAGACGGAGGAATGCGGCGTTCCTGTGGTAGAACGAAACCCGATAGACACCACCGTTGCTGACGGTAGAGCCAAGACGAGGATAATCGGAATCGGGATTATCGAGAGTCCAGGCGTGCTTGGCAGCAAAAGCGTTCACGTTGTTGGAAAGAGGATCGCTGTACGGAGCATAGTAGCAGCGTACGAGGCCCTGACCCTGCAGCAACATCGAGAAATCGAAGTTCTTCCAGGTTGCGGAAGCGCTGAGACCGAATACAATCTGGGGAACGGTGGTCAGATCGGTACGCTTACGGTCGTAATCGTCAATCACCCCGTTGTTGTCGAGATCTTCGTAGATGAAGTCGCCGAGACCGGCACCCTTGATCTGGGTATACTTCTGGAGGTCGTCCTTGCTCTTGTTGATACCGATTGTCTGGTAGATGAGGGAAGATCCCATGGGATGACCGGTAAGATTCATGTACTCGTGGCCTTCGCCCCAAGGAGTTTCATCCATGTAGATGATCTTGTTCTTCGCCCACATGAAGTTGCCCTGTACGTGGTACATGAGGTCGCCCACGCGGTTGTCGTGGTAGAGCTGGAGCTCGATACCCTTGTTGGACACCTCGCCGATGTTCATGTCCGGAAGGGTTCCGGTCATGCCGGTGAAGAAAGGAACAGATGCCTGCATGGTGCAGAGGATGTTCTTGCGATGGGTGTAGAACGCCTCGATTTCCCATCCGAGGAGACCATTGTGAATGTTACCGTCGATACCGAAGTTGTAGGTATTGGCGACTTCCCAGGTCACATTCTCGTTAGGAATGGCTCCGGGAACCACGAAACTGCCTTCCTTGCCTCCGAACAGTCCCTGATAGATGGTCGAAGTGGAGAAACTGTAGGTGGTCATGTACTGGTAAGGATCGATCTTGTCGTTACCCTGAGTACCCCAGGACGCCCTGATCTTGAGGTTGGTGAGCCAGGGATAATTGTCCTTGATGAAAGATTCTTCGGAAAGCCTCCAACCGACAGAAACACCGGGGAAAAGACCCCAGCGGTGTCCCTTCTTGAAGTTCTCGGAACCATCGTAACGGACGATGCCCTGGATCATGTACTTGCTCTTGTAGTCGTAGCCGACACGGGTGAAGTACGACATGCGTGCGTTCTCGGAAGCATATCCGTTGGTGCGCCAGTTTTCCTTGGCGGCATCACCTGCGAAGAGCTCGTCGAGAGCGTCGGTAACGTACTTGTCGCGGCCCGCCTGGAGGTAATCCATGTGATAGAAGTACTGCTCGTAGCCAAACAGGGCGGTCACGTGATGGTCGCCGAAAGCCCTGTCGTAATTGATATTGGCATTCAGGCTCCTGCGGGCGGTGTTGGTCTGCGCTTCACGCAGGACAGGAGTGGCGAAGTACTTGGAAACGGTCTGGTCGTACTTGTCGTTCACCTGGTCGTAGGTGTAGCACTCCCAGGGAGTCTGCCAGAGTTTGTTGAACCTGCCGACAAGGTCGTATGCATAGTTCGCATTGACCGAAAGGCCCTTGGTGATGTAGTCGAGCTTCCAGTCTGCCTTGAAGGTGAGAGTCTGGGTATTGATAGTGGTATTGTTGTAACCGCAGAGATCGGAAACCAAAGCTGCAGGGTTGTAGTCGCCGGCGCGAAGAAGGCCGTTGGGATAGTACATCCCACTGGTAGGCTTCAGTTTAAGCAGGGCATAGAAAATCGAGGATGCCTCGCCGTAAGCCGAGTAGTCGCGATGTTGCTGGCGGAAGTTGAGGTCTACGCCGAGAGTGAGGTTCTTGGTAACCTTGACGTCGATATTTGAACGTACATTGAACTGATCGAAGTTCGTAGAGCTGTTCTTGTAAATACCGTCCTGACTCTGGCCGTTGAGCTGTACGAAATATGCGACACGTTCACCACCGCCGTTGATGGAAACTCCATACTTGTTCTGAGCGGACAGAGGTTTGAACACTTCCTTGCTCCATATCGTGTTGGGATAGCTTACAGGATCGGATCCGTCGGCATATGCGGCGATTTCCGCATCGGTATAGACGGGCTTGCGTCCGGTGATTGCAAGTTCCGCATTGTATGCCTTTGCATAAAGGACAGCATCCGCCATCTCGACAATCCTTGTAGGCTGCTGCAGACCCATGTCGTAGGTGAAGGTGACATTGGGAGCGTTGTTGAACTTGCCGCGCTTGGTAGTAACGACGATAACGCCGTTTGCAGCACGTGCGCCATAGATGTTTGCAGATACGTCCTTTAGAACGTTCACGCTCTCGATTTCCTCACCGGTAAGACGGGAGAAGTCGGAATCACGACCCTGTACACCGTCGATGATGATCAGAGGAGAGTCGTCTCCGAGG
>Ga0256407_10003151_pt1 | contig 29943 bp, 24 predicted proteins | sample RumenRJG_04DNA_FD_193489 | JGI IMG/M metagenome (GOLD analysis project Ga0256407, IMG submission 193489) | Bovine rumen microbial communities from Lethbridge, Alberta, Canada - RJG_04 | ecosystem: Host-associated > Mammals > Digestive system > Stomach > Rumen | place: Canada: Alberta...
AGCCAGGCACCATCCGCGTCGAGACAAGCCAGCGCTCCAGCGTCGAGAGCCAGAAGCGCATGATTGCCCAGATGGTCAAGACCGTCTTCGACCTCGCCGGTGCCGAAGTCACCCAGGGTCAGGGCTATCCCGGTTGGGCTCCCAACCCCAACAGCCGCATGGTGAAGCTCACCGAGGCCGCCTACCGCAAGGTCTATGGCGGTGAGCCCGAGACAATGGCCATCCACGCCGGTCTCGAGACGGGTCTCTTCCTCACCAAGTATCCTTGGCTCGACATGGTCAGCGTAGGCCCCACAATGGAAGCCATCCACTCGCCCGAAGAGAAACTTTCCATCTCTTCTGTCGCCAAGTTCTGGCCTTACGTCAAGGAGATTATCGCCTCGATTTGAGCCGCATGAGCAGTCGATGAATCACTCAAATCGGTGGTTTTCGGACTATTTCGTCTAAATTTCGCATTTTTTCGGGCAAATATTTGGTACTTTCGCAAAAAATACCGATATTTGCCCGATAATTATATTATGTCTAGACAGACAATTATTATTTGTTAATTGTTAATTGTTAATTCATATACCCTATGAAATTCGAAGTTCTCAGTTCCGACCTCATGAGTCATCTGGCTGCCATCAGCCGCGTGCTGCTCAGCAAGAACCCAATGCCCATCCTCGACAATTTCCGTTTCGAAGTCAGTGAGGAGAAGCTAACAGTCACCGCCAGCGATGGCAGCACCACTATGATTACCTCCATCGCCATCCAGGGCGTCGAGGGCAATGGTGCTTTCGTCGTCCCCGCCAAGACCATCATGGACCCCCTCAAGGAGATGCCACAGCAGCAGCTCTCCATCGAGGTCGATAACGGCAACTACGAGGTCATCGTCTCCTACGCCAACGGCAAGTACAACTTCATCGGCGGCAATGCCGACGAATATCCGCGCGTCAAGGCTCTCGAGGAAAACTACCGCTCGTTCGACATCAACGCCCAGGCCCTCCTCAACGGCATCCAGAGCACCCTCTTCGCTACTGCCGAGGACGAGCTCCGTCCCGTCATGAACGGCATCTACTTCGACATCAAGGCCGACCGAATCATCTTCGTCGCCTCCGACTCCAAGAAGCTCGTCCGTCTCATCAACGAGACCACCGAGCCCGGCTTCGAGTCCAACTTCATCCTGCCCAAGAAGCCTGCCAACCTCCTCAAGAACATCATCTCCAAGGACCAGCTTCTCTGCACCGTCTGCTTCGATTCGAAGAGCGCACGTTTCCAGCTCGGCGACTACGAGCTCATCTGCACCCTCATCGAAGGACGCTATCCTCGCTATGAGGTGGTAATCCCGAAGAACAACACCAACCGTCTCACCATCGACCGTCAGTTGTTCCTCTCCGCCCTGCGTCGCATCGCCGTCTTCGCCAACAGTGCCACCAACCAGGTCAAGTTCGACCTCGACGCCAGCAGCCTCACCATCTCGGCTCAGGATGTCGACTACTCCACCTCGGGCACCGAGACGCTCACCTGCTCCTACGAGGGCACGCCCATGAGCATCGGCTTCCGCGCCAACTTCCTCATCGAGATCCTCAACACCATCACTGCCCAGGATGTCGAGGTGCTGCTCAGTGACCCCGCCCGTGCCGGACTGGTGGCTCCCGTGCAGAACAACGACGGCGAGAAGCTCCTCATGCTCATCATGCCGATGATGCTCACCGATTTCTAAGACTGCATCGCGTCTATGAAACTCAATCTCAGGAAGCCCCTCATCTTCTTCGACCTCGAGACCACAGGCATCAGCGCCACCAAGGACCGCATCGTCCAGCTTGGTTACATCAAGGTCATGCCCAACGGCAGTGAGGAGCAGGGCAACTTCTTCATCAACCCCGAGATGCACATTCCCGAGGAAGCCTCTGCCATCCATCACATCACCGACGAGATGGTGGCCGACAAGCCCACCTTCAAGCAGATGGCAGGCCGACTCGAACAGATCTTCAAGGGCTGCGACGTGGCTGGCTACAACTCCAACCGTTTCGACGTGCCTTTGCTCGTCGAGGAGTTTCTGCGTGCAGGTGTCAAGTACGACATCAGCAAGGTGCGATTCATCGACGTGCAGAACATATTCTACAAGAAGGAGCCGCGCACACTCGTTGCCGCCTACCGCTTCTATTGTGGCAAGGAACTCGACGGCGCCCACTCGGCCGACTGCGACATCCGTGCCACCTACGAAGTGCTCCAAGCCCAACTCGATCGCTACGACGATCTGGAGAACGATGTGGAGTGGCTGCAGGACTTCACGCGTATGAACCGCAACGTCGATCCCATGGGGGCTATGGTCTATGATGACAAGGATCGTCCCGTCTTCAACTTCGGCAAGTACAAGGGTCGCCCCGTCACCGACGTTCTGACACAGGACCCCAACTACTACTCCTGGATGATGAACGGCGACTTCGCCCTCTCCACCAAGCACGTGCTCACCCAACTCAAGTTGGCAATGATGAAGAAGGCTTGAAAAGGCCACACAAAACTCACGGAACTCACAGAAAGGGTAAGGTCAAGATATTTGTTTTTCTGTGTTTTCCGTGAGTTCTGTGTGAAAATAAAACATAAGTCACTATAAAGCCCGCCCCAACAAAACATTTCCGCGATATCTGTGTGAGATATGAAAATGAAACCACTTTATAGGATTATCGGCATCTTCGTGCTCCTTCTCTTTTGGGGAGGATCAGTGAGAAGCTACGCCCAGGAGCTCAACGCCACGGTGACCATCAACACACAGCAGATCGATGCATCGCTGCGTCCGCGTTTCGAGACCCTCAAGCAGAGCCTCGAGGAGTTCATCAATGGCCAGCAGTGGACAGGCGCACAGTTCTCCACCATCGAGAAGATCTCCTGCACCTTCGCCCTCACCATAAACGAGGTCGTGCAGTCCGATGTCTATAAGGTCTCCATCACCGTCCAGGCACGCCGACCCGTCTATAACGCCACCTATCAGACCATCCTCATCAACTGGCGCGACGACGTCGTCACCTTGCCCTATCAGGAAGGCGAGAACCTCACCTACAACGAATTCAACCTCGACAACGAACTCATCGCCACCATCGCCTACTACGCCTATCTCGTCCTCGGCCTCGACTTCGACTCGTTCAGCAGCATGGGAGGCGAACAGTATCTGCGCAAGTGCGAGAGCATTGTCAGCCAGATGCAGTCGTCCGACAGCAATGGTTGGAAGGCCTTCGACTCGAAGACCAACCGCCACGCCCTCATCACCGCCCTCCTCGACCCCAATCAGCAGCCCTTCCGCGAACTTTGGTACACCTACCATCGCCAAGGCCTCGACCAGATGGCACAATCTGTCGACAAGGGACGCTCACAGATCTCCGCATCCTTCGAGCAGCTCGCCACCGTGCGCTCAGCCGATGCTATGACCCCGCTTCTCTCCCTTTTCATCAACGCCAAGCTCAACGAACTCGTCAACATCTACAGCGAGGCTCCTATGTCCGAGAAGAAATCCATTCACGACAAGCTCACCGACCTCTTCCCCACCTACTCTCGTCAACTCGCTCCCATCAAGGAAGAATATAAGGAATAAAAAGATATGCTACAATTCCTGACTATCGAGAACTACGCCCTCATCGATCATCTCGAGTTCCGTCCGGGCCAGGGCCTCACCGTCATCACCGGCGAGACAGGCGCCGGTAAGTCCATCATCATGGGCGCCCTCGGTCTCATCCTCGGCCAGCGAGCCGATGCCAAGGCCGTGCGCAGCGGAGCCGGCAAGTGCGTCATCGAGGCACAGTTCGACATCTCCGCCTATGACCTCGAAGCCTTCTTTGCCCAGAACGACCTCGAGAACGACGCCAGCGCCACCATCATCCGACGCGAGATCTACGCCACAGGCAAGAGCCGTGCCTTCGTCAACGACACGCCCGTGCAGCTGCCCCTGTTGCGCGAGCTCGGCAGCCACCTCATCGACATCCATTCGCAGCATCAGAACCTCCTGCTCGGGCAGGATGCCTTCCAGCTCTCCGTCGTCGATGCCCTCGCCCACAACCAGGCCGAATATGCCAGCTACCGTGCCGCCTACGACCAGCTCAAGGCTCACGACTCAAAGCTCAAAGCCCTCCGCGCCCAGGCCGAACGCGATGCCCAGGAAGCCGACTACATACGTTTCCAGTTCTCGCAGCTCGACGATGCTAACCTCGTCGAAGGCGAACAGGAGGAACTCGAGGCCGAGCAGGAACTCCTCAGCCACGCCGAGGACATCAAGTCGTGCCTCTGTCAGATGCACGAAGGTCTCGATGGCGAAGGCGACGCCGTGGTGCAGATGCTCAAAAGCATTTCGCAGAAGGCCCACGAACTGAGCCGCATCTATCCCGACATAGCCGAAATAGCCCAGCGTCTCGAAAGCGACTACATCGACCTCAAGGACATCGCCGACGAGGTGGACAGCCGCTCCGAGGAAGTCAACTACGACCCGCAGCGCCTCGAGCAGGTCGAGGAACGTCTCAGCCTCCTCTATTCGCTGCAGAAGAAGCACGGCAAGTCCTCTGTAGAGGAACTCATCCAGTTGCGCGACGAGCTCTTCGAGCGCATCCAGCACATCGACAACAGCGACGAAGAAATCCTCGAACTCGAACAGCAGGTTAAGCGCCTCGCCGCCGAAGCCACCCGTCTTGCCGCCATCCTCACCGACACCCGCAAGCGCGCCGCCCAGCAACTCCAGAAGGACCTCATCGCCCGTGTCACCTACCTCGGCATGCCCAACCTCCGCTTCCAAGTCTCCATCACCCCCCTAGACTCTCTCTCCCCTTCGGGGTCGGACTCCCTCGAGTTCCTCTTCTCCGCCAACAAGAACCAGCCCCTCCGTCCAGCAGGCGAAGTGGCATCGGGCGGTGAGATCAGCCGCCTCATGCTCGGCATCAAGAGCCTGGTGGCATCGGCACGCACCTTGCCCACCATCATCTTCGACGAGATCGACACGGGTGTCTCGGGCGACATTGCCGACCGTATGGGCAGCGTCATGAAGGAGCTCTCCCGTCATCTGCAGGTCATCACCATCACCCACCTCCCGCAGGTGGCAGGCAAGGGTAACCAGCATTTCCGTGTCTTCAAGGCCGACACCGACGAGCAGACCATCACCCACATCGAGCAGCTATCCTCCGAGCAGCGCATTCAGGAGATTGCCCGTATGCTCAGCGGTTCCGACATCACTCCCGAAGCCCTGGCTAATGCCCGGACGCTTATTACGGAATAATATTTTTCGTCTTTTCCATCATCAAGCACTATCTCGCGCGGGATAGTGCTTTTTCTTATAACAGCAAGCATTCTGTCGGCCGTCAGAGTGCTCCATCCTATCGCAGTATGACCATTCTTGGCCAAGATTGGGTATTCTCCATTCGGAGAAAGCATCCTGTCGGCCGTCAGAGTGCTTTATCCAATCGCAGCATGACCATTCTTGGCCAGGATTGGGTATTCTTCTTTAGGAGAAAGCATCCTGTCGGCCGTCAGAGTGCTCCATCCTATCGCAGTATGACCATTCTTGGCCAGGATTGGGTATTCTCCTTTCGGAGAAAGCACTCTGTCGGCCGTCAGAGTGCTCCATCCAATCGCGGCATAACCATTCTTGGCCAGGATTGGGTATTCTTCTTTCGGAGAAAGCATTCTGTCGGCCGTCAGAGTGCAATAAGGGCGTGCCAAGTCAGGAAAGACTTTTGGCACGCCCTTTTTCAAATATAATTACGGGAACTTGTGCAGATTATTTGATCATCACCTTCTTGCCATCGATGATGTACATGCCCTTGTCGAGCGACTGGATGTCGTTGCCCACATACTGACCATTGATGGTGAAGATGCGAGTCTCACTCTGCTCATCGGCATTCATCGTGCTGATGCCTACGGTGCCCATATCGCCATGGTTGGTGCTGTTAGCCCAAGATGACTGAGTGGTCTGGAAGGCGATCTCGTAGAAGTAGGTTCTCTTGAAGCTTACCACAACCTTATAGACCTTGCTGGCATCGAGGTTATCGAGCGTGATGATGAAGCTCTTGTAAGAGGTGCTATACGAAGCTGAAGTCACGGCTGTAGAGGATGCGCTGATAGAACCGTTGGACGATACGGAGCATTCATAGACGCTGACGGTGGTGTTGCTGCTTGAACGTGGATTGTAACCATAAACCTTGACAGCAGTGAGGTTGCTTACGTAGTAGGTCTGGGTAGCTGTGCCGTTCGAGCTTGAGGTGACGGCACGTGCCGAAGAGCTTGTGCCTCCCCACCAGCTGGTGGTTGTTTCGAAGTATGCCGAACTGCCTTGGAAGACATCGTATGCACTCCATGTTGTGCTTGTCGAACTGTTGCTGCTGTAGGTGAGCCAACCCTGGTAGCTGCTCGAATAGTATGCGCCGTAAGGTGCAAGGGTGAGCCATGCCGAACCATCGGACTTCTCCGAATAGGTGTAGAAGTTCTTCACGCCACTGTAGCCGGCATCGTCGATGGTGCTGTACTTGTGGAGGTTGAGATAAGAGTCGGAGGCTGTTCCACCTGCAGGCTCTTCCTCAGGATCTTCTACCACAGGAGCTGCGGTTGCAGTACCCGAAAGTGCAACGCTGGCCGAAGCACTACCGCTGGTGAGTGCGACGCTTCCACCGTAGCTGCCGGCTGCCTCAGGACTGAAGGTAACGGTGACGGTAGCACCTGCCATAGCAGAAGCAGCGGTAATGGTCGAAGGACTAACGGCATAGACACCATTGTAGTCGGTGAGACGTACGCTGACACTCGAGGTAAGGTCGGTACCGCTGACTGTGAAGGTCTGGCTGACAGGAGTGCCTTCCTCGGTGCTGAAGCTAAGAGCTGAGCTTGATACATTCAGTACGGGATCGGGAGTTACCACAGGGTCTTCACCTGGCACGGTGATGGTGGTCTTCTCGAAGAAGTAAACAGAAGAAGAGCTTGATGCAATAGTCCAACCGCTGCTGTAAGCGAGGTACTTGTAGCCACCGCTTGAATAGTAGAGCGATGCAGCATTCGAGCCGACAGTCCAGTTAGCCTTGCTGGTCGAAGTGCTCATCGACAGCTTGTTATTGCTATGATAGAGGTAATAGCTTCCATTCTTGAATCGCTTGCTGGAGCTGCTGGTGCTGCAGGTCCAAACTGCATACGAGCTGGGCTCCTCGATGTACTTGATGGTGTTACCACTGCCGTCGTTGCCGCTCACGATGTTGACTGAACTGCTGGTAACAGTGTGGCTGGAATTGGTGGTAACGGCATTGGCTGAACCAGCTGCATTCTTGTTGACAATCACATACTGCTTGCCCGAAGTAACGCTACTGACGAGCTTATAGACTTCCTTGGTGGTAGTTGGCTGAGGATCAGGATCGACCTGCTGTGCTACCGAAGTACCAGAGAGAGCCACTGTGACGGTGGCAGCCGAAGCGCTGGTGAGAGTAAGGGTTCCAGTGTAAGAACCTGCGGTAGAAGGAGCGGTGAAGGTCACGTTGACGGCCTTGCCCGAAGCTGCCTGAGTAGTGGAGATGCTGGTGGTGTTGGCCGAGAATGCCGAACCGCTGACAGCCACGGTGATGGCTCCGCTGAGGTTGCTGCCGCTGACGGTGATTGACTTGGTCTGTGTCTCACCTGCATTAGCAGAGAACGACAAGCTGGAAGCACTGGCGGTGATGACAGGAACAGGAGCTGCTTCAGCCGAACCACTTAGGCTGATGGTTACGCTCTGTGCATTGCTGCTGGCGAGGGTAAGGGTGGCCGAAGTGTTGCCTGCTGCTGTTGGAGCATAAGTGACGGTGACAGTGGCACCGGATGTTGCGTTAGCCTTGCTGATGGAGCTCGGCGAAACGGTGTAGCTGCTCGAACCGCTAATGGTGGCAGAAACTGCGCCCTCAAGTTCAGTACCAGTGACGGTGAAGATCTTGGTATAGGTCTGTCCAACGGTGCCCGAGAAAGCAAGTGACGAAGCGCTGGCTGTGATGACAGGGGTAGTAACTACAGTTCCAGGAGTAGAACCAAGAATCTGCTGGAGACCAGCAAGAGCATTGATCTTACCATTGCCGAAATGCGAGGCATTGGCGCCAGAGGTCGTATAGCTGTCCTTAATGGCCGTCTGCTTCATGATGTTCTTGATGTCACTGCTGGTGAGCGACTGTCCGGATTCCTTGGCTGCCTGGAGCCAAAGGGCAACGATACCGGCTGCCACGGGAGTAGCCATCGAAGTACCCTCCATCATAGCATAAGGATAGGACGAACTGTTGACCACGAGGTCGCTGCTGAAGTCGCTTCCATAGTAGCTGTAGTCATCGACACTGGCTGTATGGTAGTGGTTCACACCGGCTGCAAGGCGGGCACCAGGAGCCGTGATCCATGGATACTGGATGCCTGTTGGGCTCTGGTTGGCGGTAGCGTAGCTGGAGAAATAGGCGATATCACCGACAGTATAAACGTCACTCATGCTATAGGAAGAGCCACTGGCGGCTTTCCATGTATTGGCGGTTACGTATGCGCCGATGGAGATGACATTGGGATCAGTGGCCTCGTCACTTACACACATGTCATCCGAACCATTGGTCCATGTATAGCCGCTGGTCGAGAGGTGATTGGTGAAGTAGCCGTAGCTGCCTCCCCAAGCGTCGATGGTGCAGCTTCCGCTGGTGGGATAGAACTGCACAGCCAAGGTATATTTGCTCTTATAATAGGTGCTGCCGTTCTTCGTTGTGGTGGTGTAGCTTCTGGAGGTGAGACCAGAGGTGTAGAGCATAATCTGGCTCTTGTTGGAGCTGACGTAATCCTTATAAGCATAAAGTGTTCCGCTGAAATAGCTCGACAGTCCGCTCACCGTAGCACCGCTGGTGCTTGGGGTGACGGTGACCGAAGTCTTGACAGCGCCTGTGGCGGAGTCAAGAACGAAAATCTTGCAAGCAAGGCTACCGCTGCTCAACGTGGAGCGAGACCATGCGTTGGCGATGATGCCATAGTAGTAGTATCCGGCATCGGTGTTGCTGTAGGAAGCAGCACGCAGGATAGAGCCGAGAGGGCTACTGCTCGATGCAGTACCACTTACGTGATATCCACCACCTTCTCCGTCCTTCGACTTGCCACCATCGTTGGAAGCAGCAAAGAGACAAACATGGTTGGGATGGCTTGAACCAAAATACTGTGCGGTGATGTCGGCAAAATCGCCGGTACCATCGTGAGGACCATACTGAGAACCCCAACTGTTGCTGATTACCACAGGCTTGCCCTGAGCATCGGCATAATCGCAGATCTTCTGGAATGCATTGGCCATATAGGTGCTCGAAAGACCGTTAATGCCGGCGAGGTAAAGGTCAGCACCAGGAGCCATACCGCCGTAAGTGGCGTTGGCATGGTCGTTAGTGACAGAAACATTCGAGCCGCTGACGATGACGCTCGAACCACCTGCTGTCGAACTGGTGTGCGTGCCGTGGTCTTCGCTCTTGTCGTCGGTGGTAGGACTGCTGCTGGTAATAGATGTATATTCCTTGGCACTTGAACCATTATATACATACGCGCGCTTGATACGCGAGTTGCCGCTGGCATCCTTGAATGCAATGTGCTGGAAGTCGATACCTGTATCAATCACGCCAAGGACGACACCCGTACCATCGTACTGCTTGCTGAGACCGAGGGCAACGGCATCGGCAGACTTGGTGAGTGCATCATCAACATTGGTTGCCTGACGGGCCTTGTTGGTAAATGGATGCATCAGCATCGACACATTGATGCGCTTTACGTTGGTGAGGCCTGCAACTTCCTCAATTCTTTCTACTGGGATAAGGGCGGTGTAGAGTCCGTTATTGAAGCTGCTCTGAATCTGAACACCCTTGTTGATCAGATCCCTAACATCGGCATTGTTTTCCATGCGGATGAAGGCCGAAATGTAGACATGGCCATCGATAGTGTCTGGGGCGGCATAGATACGATCATCATTCTTGCTGGGGCGAATACGCTTGCCAACGAACTCAAGGCCGAGCTGCTTCTCTGATACAGCATGGCGCTTCATTTCGAGCGCTCCATCGCGTTCGTCAATGAACATCTTGGTTGAAATAGACAACTTGTTACTGATGTCACTCTGACCAAATGACAGCATACCCGATGCCATCATAATAGCGAATAGTAAACCTTTTCTCATGTTAGAAAAAATTAGAAGTTGTAAAGTATTTGTGCGAAAAACGCCACAAAGATATACATTATTTTTATTCACCAAACATTTTTGTCAGATTTTTTTTCGAAAAAAGTGCGATTTTTCTCGTTTTTGCATAAAATACCTATAAAAACACAACATTTTCGTCCAATCAGTGACATTTTGAAGAGCGAACACCAAAAAAACAATAAAAGTGCGACAAACAATTTGTCGCACTTTTATCTTATAGAGGTATCATTTTGGCCTAATGTTCGCCAAAAATCGGTCAAAAAGGCATCAGGCTTCGGCAGCAGCCAAGAGGATTTCGCTCAATGAAGGATGGGCATGGACGGTGTGAGCGATGTCGTGAATCGTTCCACCTTGGCGCATCACGACGGTGACTTCGTGAATGAGGTCGCTGGCATGAGCTCCGAGAATGTGGGCACCAAGAATCTTGCCATCGGGGGCAACGAGAATCTTGACGAGACCATCGTCGGCATCCATCGAGAGTGCCTTGCCATTGGCGCGATAGAAAGACTTGAGTGCCTTGTATTCTGTCCCTGCCTCGGTGAGTTGCTCTTCAGTCTGCCCCACCATAGCCGCTTCGGGAGTGGTGAAGACAGCGGCGGGAATGACCGTGAGGGCGGCGTGGTAGGGATTTTCACAACCATCGGTGGCTGTGTCAGAAACAGAGTGCAAGATATGATGGAGCGCGCAATAACCTTGGAAGGTGGCAGCATGTGCGAGCTGGCAGAGGCCGTTGACGTCGCCGATGGCATAGACGCCGGGAACGTTGGTCTGCATGTCTTGATCGACGGTGATGCCACGACGGGTGTATGCCACGCCAATATCATCGAGGTTGATGGCTTCGAGGTTTGCGCCGCGGCCTACGGCCATAAGCACAAGGTCGCATTCGAGCGACTGAAGCTTGCCCTTCTCTTCAAATTCCACACGCATCGGTTCTCCTTCGTAGATGGCTTTGGCAGCAGCACCCACATGGAAACCGATGCCGCGCTTCTTGAGTGAGGTGCGCAAGCGCTTGGCGATGTCGCGGTCGAAAGCGGGAAGGATTTCCTTCATAAACTCCACCACCTCAACCTCAACGCCAAAGCTGCGGAAGATGCTGGCGAACTCCATACCAATGACGCCGCCGCCAATGATACAAAGACGCTTGGGCAAATTCGTCAGGTTGAGGGCTTCGGTGGAAGTGATGACGCCCTGGGCATGAGCGCCGGGTATGGGCAGGAACTTGGTCACGCTACCCGTAGCGATGATGACATTGGGAGCCGCGAACTGCTCCTCTTCCCCATCGGCTTTGCGAACAACCACAGTGTGAGCATCGACAAATCGAGCCTCGCCTTCGACCAAAGTGATGCCGGGCGTCTTCATGAGCATAGCTACACCCTGACGCAACTTTTCGACCACACTGTCCTTGCGTGCCACAAGGGCAGCGATATCGACTGCTGCGTCATCATAGCCTGCAGCAAGCACTTCGTCGTGAACTTCGGCCGAATGACAAAGACACTTTGTGGGGATGCACCCTGCATTGAGGCAGGTTCCGCCCAATGCAGCCTTTTCGATGATGACTGTCTTCAAACCCGCCTTGGCTGCCTTGACTGCAGTCTCATAGCCTCCGGGGCCTGCTCCGATTATGATAAGATTGACTTCATTCATAAGTACAGAACCAAAATTTACGTTAGTTATTTTCCTATTTTACACGAATTGCCACGAATTGACATGAATCATATTTCCAAGTGTAGTTAGTTACACTTATAAATAATTCACGTTAATCCATGGCAATTCATGTTGAAAAATAAAAAGAATCAAAGGTTCTTGAAAGTGAACTTAGGCTCCTTGACAGCCTTCACATCGTCGAGACGACGGATAGGTGTGCAGTGGGGAGCAGTACGAACCATTTCGCTATTGTCGCGTGCCTCTTCGGCGATACGCTTCATCACAGCAATGAAGTCGTCGAGCGTATCCTTGCTTTCGGTCTCGGTGGGTTCGATCATCAATGCCTCGTGGAAGAGCAATGGGAAATAGATTGTCGGCGCATGGAAACCGTAGTCGAGCAAGCGCTTGGCCACATCGAGAGTAGTTACATGAGCCGGATCGTGGTGATCGCCGCCGTATTCGGGACGCAAGCCGTCGAAAACAAATTCGTGCTTGCAGAGACCCTCGATAGGCAGCAAGTAATGGCTCCTGAGGCACTCCTTGATGTAGTTGGCATTGAGGACCGAGAGCTTGCCAGCCATCGGGATATTCTCCTTGCCCATGCTAAGCAAATAGGCGTAGGCACGGATGATGACGGTGAAGTTGCTGAGGAAGCTGGAGATGCAGCCGAGTGACTTCTCGTCGCAATGCAGGTCGTAGGTGCCATCAGCCTTCTTCTCGACCTGCGGATTGGGCAGCAAGTGCTCCAGACCCTTGCGTACGCCGACAGGACCACTGCCTGGACCACCACCGCCGTGAGGAGTGGAGAAGGTCTTGTGCAGATTGATGTGCATTACGTCGAAGCCCATATCGCCGGGACGGCAAACGCCGAGCATCGGGTTGAGATTGGCTCCATCGTAGTACATAAGACCACCACAATCGTGAACGAGACGAGCAATCACAGGGATGTTTCTTTCGAAGATACCGAGGGTGTTCGGGTTGGTCATCATCATGCCAGCCACATCGGGACCAAGCAATGGCTTGAGATCCTCCACATCTACGGTACCATCGGGCAAGCTCTTTACCTCGACCACCTTGAAGCCAGCTACAGCAGCAGAAGCAGGATTGGTGCCATGGGCAGAGTTTGGTACGATGATCTTGGTGCGTGCCTCATCGCCACGCTGCTGATGATATGCCTTGATGACCATAAGTCCGGTCAACTCTCCATGTGCACCAGCATAAGGATTGAGCGTAAAGCGCGAAAGACCGGAAATCTCGGCCAGCGTACGCTGTACCTCGTCATAAACTTTCAGGCTGCCCTGCACATATTCCACAGGGGTGGAAGGATGGCGATTGAAACCGGGGAGGGCACAGAGTTCCTCGTTGAGCTTCGGATTGTACTTCATAGTACAAGAGCCCAAAGGATAGAAGCCCGTATCAACACCGAAGTTATTGTTCGACATGTTGGTGTAATGGCGAACCACAGTAAGTTCGTCACACTCGGGAAGAATGGTCTTGCTCTGGCGCTTCAAGACATCAGGCATCTCGCTGATACAATATCCACTGATCTCTGACTTTGGCAGTGAATAGCCTACGCGTCCTGGCTTTGACAACTCGAAAACGAGTTTACCATAATATACATTGTTCATAGCCTATCAAATATTAGAGATGAGTGAATCGATTTCTTCTTTCGAACGCATTTCGGTGACAGCGATGGTGAGGCAACCAGGCATACCCTCGGTCTCGACGCCCAGGAGGAAGCCCTTTTCGGCCAATGCCTTGCGAAGCTCGGCAGCATCACCCTTGACACGAACGGTGAACTCACAGAGGAAAGGCTTGGGACCAAAGGCATCCTCGAACTTGCCGGTCTTGAGCAGTGCATCGTGCAGATAATGGGCACCTGCATAGCTTTGCTCATTGACTTCACACAACCCCTTCTCACCCATCAGGCTGAGGTAGGAAGCCACGAAGAGGCACATGAAGCCTTGTGCCGTGCAGATGTTGCTGGTAGCCTTCTCACGACGAATGTGCTGCTCGCGAGCCTGCATGGTGAGGACGAAGGCACGACGACCCTCGGCATCGGTAGTGGCACCGACGAGACGACCAGGCATCTTACGCACCAGTTCGTTCTTGGTGCAAAGGTAGCCGATATAGGGACCGCCGTAGTTCATCGGGATACCGAGGCTCTGAGCATCGCCGCAAGCGATGTCGGCACCCCATTCGCCGGGAGTGCGGAGCACACCAAGCGTGCTGGCTACGCTATTGACAGCGAAGAGCGCCTTGTGTGTATGGCAAAGGTCGGCAAGGCCAGTGAAGTCCTCGACAATGCCATAGTAGTTGGGCTGGCTGACGATAAGACCTGCCACGTCATCCTTCTCGATGAGTTCCTGAGCCACAGCCTTATCCATCACGCCATCAGCAGCCGGCACCTTCACCAACTCTACGCCATGATAGTGGGCATAGGTCTCGACAACGCGAAGCACCTGAGGATTGCAGGTAGCCGAGATGAGCACCTTGTTGCGCTTTTTGGCATTGGCCACGCACATCAGCATAGCCTCGGCAGTAGCTGTCGAGCCATCGTACATCGAAGCATTCGACAGATCCATACCAGTGAGGTCGGCCATCATGGTCTGATACTCGAAGATATACTGTAGGGTACCCTGCGAGATCTCAGCCTGATAGGGAGTGTAGCTGGTCGAGAACTCACTGCGGCTGGCAAGGAACGGAACAACGCTGGGGGTATAGTGGTCGTAGGGACCACTGCCGGCAAAGCAGACGAGAGGCTTGTTCTGAGCAGCAAGACCGCCGATGATGCGACGTACCTCAATCTCCGACTTCTCGGACGGAATGTCGAGTTCGCGCTTCAACTTCAGTTCCTCAGGAACCTCGGCATAAAGGTCGTCAAGGCTCTTGACACCAATGACATCCAGCATCTGCTGAATGTCATCGGTCGTATGGGGGAAATATTTGTACATAATTATTCGCAGATTGCCTCGTAAGCCTTGGCATCGAGGAGGTTGTCAAGTTCAGAGGGATCGGAAAGCTTTACCTTGATGATCCAGTTCTCGAAAGCGTCAGCATTGACGAGCTCAGGCTGCTCTTCGAGGGCTTCGTTGATTTCGACAACAGTTCCAGAAACAGGCGAGAAAAGGTCGCTGGCAGCCTTCACTGACTCGACAGCACCAAACTCCTCACCGGCGGTTACTTCGTCGTCAACCTCTGGCATATCGACATATACCACGTTACCCAGCTGAGACTGTGCATAATCAGTGATGCCGATGTAGCCATACTCGCCTTCCACTCTTACATACTCATGGCTCTCTGCATAGAAGAGGCCTTCAATAACTTTTGCCATAACTTTTTGTTTTTAATTATTTCTTATATGATTTCTCGTAAAATTTCTTCTTCACAACAACACCCGGCTGGAGCTTGCGATGGATGCGAACCTGCACGGGAGTGCCTAACTTGGCATACTCGATCTTGACAAGGGCCATGCAGACGCTCTTGCCTGTCGAGATGGAGTTGTAGCCTGTGGTCACGGTACCGACAACCTCGTCGCCGACTACCACTTCGTAGCCATGACGCGGGATGGCACGACCTTCGAGCTCGATACCAACAACCTTGCGGGTAACGCCTTCGGCCTTCTGCTTTGCACAAGCCTCCTTGCCTACAAACTCCTCCTTGTCGAGTTTCACAAACATACCGAGACCAGCCTCGATGGGGCTCAGTTCATCGGTCAGTTCGTCGCCATAAAGCGGCAGACCTACTTCGAAACGCAGGGTGTCGCGGCAACCCAGTCCACAGGGCTTCACACGTCCGCTCTCGATGAGTTTGTCCCACTGTGCAACGGTGAAATCGTGCGAGCCATAGATCTCGAAGCCATCTTCGCCCGTGTAACCGGTACGGCTGATGATGATGGTCTCGCCAGCAACCTCCAGCTTCTTGAAGGTATAGAACACGAGTTCGGCACAAGGCAGGCCCAGCACCTCCTCAACCACACGCTCAGACTGAGGTCCCTGCACTGCAATCTGTCCGTAGTATTCGCTCTGGTTCTCGGTCACTACATTGAAGCCCTTCGACTGCTCAACGATCCAGGCATAATCCTTGTCGATGTTGGCAGCGTTGATGACGAGGAAGAAGCGATCGTCGGCCTCCTTATAGACCAAGAGGTCATCGACGGTGCCACCATTCTCGTGAAGCATCATACCATAGAAGATCTTGCCGACTGGAGCACCGGCAACGTCGTTGGTGAAAATATGCTGCACAAAGCGTTCGGCCTCGGGACCAGTAACCAGCACTTCGCCCATATGGCTCACGTCAAATACGCCACAAGCCGTGCGTACAGCGATGTGCTCGTCGGCAATATCGCTATACTGCAGTGGCATCACGAAGCCACCGAAAGGAACCATTTTCGCATTCAAACTGATGTGTCTGTCGTAGAGACATGTTTTCTTATCTTCCATAGATTATAGTTTTAGGATTGTTGTATTTCTTGTGAATGAGTCAACTTTTCAATTGTTCCAAAAACCGATCAGCTGCTCTTGGGAGAGATTGCGTATCGAACGTTCTGGATGATGTCTGCTGATGGCTTCCCAAAGGCTCTCTCGGGTGAATGCCACGCCCTCGAAGGCTTCGGCAAACGCTTTCTGGGCATCGAAAAGCTCGAAGTAGTCCCCCGTAAGACGCACTTTCCGCACAAGGCTTCCTTTCAACGAAAACCGAATCTCGATGGTGCCACAGCCTTCGATACGGGCTTGCAGCACTTCCTCGTCGTGTGCCGAACTGCCTAAAAGGAACTCGTCGGCATAATAACCCTGTTCGATTTGCTCTATTTCGCTTACGGCCGAAGCGTCAAGTTCAATAGTGCGGTCGGTAAGTTTCTGGCGCAACTGGCTTCGGAGCCATACTATCTCTTCGGCTTCGGAGAGTCCTTGAGGTGCATTGAGATTGCCTTTCAGCACTCCTACTCTTGCCCTGATACTCGGGACGCCCTTGCTCTGAAGTTTTTGGGGATTGGAATGCAAAGCACCCTGCATCAACTCGGGATCGGTGTCGTAGAGCATCGTCCCGTGCACGATATTGCGGTCGGCAATATGATAGAAGGCATTGCCGCAAACCTTGCCCTTGCCCATCAGTATGACGTCGTTGCGTCCGTGAACCTCTGTCTGCGCACCTAGTTCGTTCAGACTACGTGAAACAGTGGTGGCATACTCCAGGAAGATGGGTTCCACCTTGCCTTGTGTCGTGACGAGGCTGATCATGATGTTTCCCTCGTCGGCAAAGATGGCTCCTCCTCCACTCTTGCGACGGATGACGTCGATGTGATTCTCACGGCAGAAGTCCAGATTGACCTCCTGATGAGCCACCTGGTTGCGACCCATCACAACGGTTCGGCCCAATTGCCATGTGAAAAGATAACTGGAGGCAGGCAAATGGCTGGCAATCCATTCCTCAGCAGCGAGGTAGAAAGGCGCACGTCGCCGAACCACGAACTGCGGCTCAGCTGTAGCTGTGCAGTCAGGAATCTCTACATAACAGGCTGGGAAATGCATATCGTCCCTTGGTTTCTGAAATTACCTTTAGGTTTCTTGTGCAAATTAAATGGAATTCCTCGAAATAACAAAATAATTCGGGCAAAAAATGGCAAAAAGACAAGATTTATCCCGTCGGCTGGGCCTTTCGAAATACAATCATTACAAAATGACACAATTCGAACGACCCAAGCCGACTCACTTAATTGTTCAGTTCGTTGGTCAGAGTCACCGATGCAACATTACCCGTCTTTTGGACTTCGTTGAAGAGGGCCACATAGTTGGGCTTCCCATACGAAACGACCACAAAATTGATGATGGTCTGTTTCTCGGTGAAGTTGTAGCGCAGGAACTCGTCCGAAATGTGGATGTTATATTGCTTGAGCAAGTCACGAAGTGTAGCCACATCGTCTATGATGCCATTCACCTTCACACGGATAATCTTGCTTTCGCCTGCTCGAATGAAGCGCGTCACATAACGGTCGGCATACGAGAGCACGAAGATAATGAGCAACGTTGCTACCGTGGAGATGATGTACATACCAGCTCCGATGGCCAAACCGATGGAGGCGGTCATCCAAATGCCGGCAGCAGTAGTGAGTCCCTTCACCGAGCCCTTCATCTGAATGATGGCACCAGCACCCAGGAAACCTACGCCCGATACCACCTGGGCAGCAATACGTCCAGGGTCTCCGTTCTTCAAACCAAGATATTCCTGAGGAATGTAGATTGAAACGAGCATCGCCATAGTAGCACCCATGCAAATCAGCGAGAAGGTACGCATGCCGGCGAACTGGCCTTTGTGATGACGCTCCAGTCCTATCACGCCACCGAGCACGAAACTAAGCAGCAACTTGTAGATGGCACCCACCAGATTGATGTTGGGACTGGCTATCAGCGAATAAAGCTCATTGAACGCTTCCATATCGAAATAATTACTTCGAATTAAAGTAAAGAATCAGCAGCACTGCAACGACTATCAGGAAGAGCACGATGTAGAGCATCTTCTTGCTTTTGCCCTTCTTTGCAGGCACTTGGGCTTTTGGTTTTTGTGTCGTGATGCTGGTTGTTCCCTGCTTGACAACAATAGGTTCCGGCTTCTGCACCAACGACCGGAGGGGCTCGACTACGGCATTCACCGTGTCGCTCGTCAAATAGATATGCTGGGCGAGGGTACGAAGCTCGAGGAACGCTGCATCAACCTCTGTCTTGCCGCTCTTTACGGAAGCGACAGCATCGACAAATTCCTCGATTTGACCATAGATGTCACCATTCCCCGGGAAAAAACGTCCCACATCGCTTCGATAGTTCTTCAGCGACTTGCCCTTGAGGCACACGTCCTTGACCAAATCATTGACAAACTGGACGCTTGAGGCACCAATGTGACTTCTTTCTTCCATTATCCTAAAAAAGATTAATGATAATACATTTGCCTCAAAGCCCCTTCACCACATTGACCATCTCGATCGCCGAAATCATGGCGTCGGCGCCTTTGTTACCAGCCTTGGTTCCTGCACGCTCGATGGCCTGCTCGATGCTGTCGGTAGTGAGGATGCCATTGGTGACAGGCACACCGCTGCGGAGGCTTGCTGCTGCAATACCCTTAGCGCTCTCGTTGGCAACCATATCGAAATGGGGAGTAGCGCCACGAATCACTGCTCCGAGGCAAACCACTGCATCATATTTGCCCGACTCGGCCATCTTCAAGGCTACCAACGGAATCTCGAATGCACCGGGCACGAATGTCAAAGTGAGATCATTGCTATTGCCACCGTGACGTACAAAGCAGTCTTCGGCACCACCGATGAGACGGTTGACGATAAAGTCGTTGAAACGCGAAGCCACGATGCCTATCTTCTGGCCTGCGGCTGAAAGGTTACCTTCAATTCTTTTCATAATCTTTCTATTGTTTGATATCTTTATATTTTTTACGCAAATCCTTGACGTGGAGCAAATGTCCCATCTTGGCATACTTGGTGTACATGTAGAACTCATCCTTTTCGTTGCACGTCATCTCGATTGGCTCACGGCCAACGACCTTGAGTCCGAAACCATCGAGACCTTCTATCTTGGCAGGATTATTGGTCATAAGGATAAGTTCGTGGATGCCGAGGTCAGCAAGGATCGATGCTCCGGTGCCGTATTCTCGCAAATCAGCAGCATAACCCAGCGCCAAATTGGCTTCCACAGTGTCCATGCCCTGATCCTGCAGACGATACGCCTTGAGTTTGTTGATCAAACCGATGCCACGACCTTCCTGACGCAGGTAGAGCAACACGCCACGACCACGCTTCTCGATGCGGCGCATAGCCTCGGCCAGCTGTTCGCCACAGTCGCAACGCAGGCTGCCGAAGGCATCGCCTGTGAGGCATTCTGAATGGACACGACAGAGCACAGGTTCGTCGGTCGTGACGTCTCCCTTGACAAGAGCCACATGATGTTCACCAGTCACACGGTTCACATATCCGTAAGCCCTGAAGGTACCGAAGCGAGTGGGGAGTTCGGCATCGGTGACCTGGTCGACAAGTTTCTCGGTGCGGCGACGATATTTCACGAGATCGGCAATGGTGATGGCCACCAAATCGTGCTTCTTTGCGAATTCCAGTAGTTCGGTGGTACGCATCATCGTACCATCTGGACGCATGATTTCGCAGCAAAGGCCGCACTCCTTCAGTCCGGCGAGGCGACAGAGATCGACCGTGGCTTCGGTGTGGCCCGTTCGTACCAGCACACCTCCATCGCGTGCCTGAAGTGGAAACATATGACCTGGGCGACGGAAGTCCATTGGCTTGGCATTATCGTCTACTGTAGCACGGGCTGTGATGCCACGCTCCACTGCCGAAATACCTGTCGAAGTGGAACGATGGTCGATACTAACAGTGAATGCAGTAAGATGGTTGTCTCCGTTGTTGGCACACATCTGGGGCAAAGCAAGTTTTTCGCATATCTCACGGCTCATAGGCATACAAATCAAGCCCTTGGCCTCTGATGCCATGAAGTTGACGTTTTCGGTGGTAGCGAACTCTGCCGCACAGATGAGGTCGCCCTCATTCTCACGATCGGGGTCATCCAATGCCACTATGCATTTGCCTGCCTTGAGGGCGGTGATGGCCTCTTCTATGGTGTTGAATTGATTCATTCTATTTTCTACTTTTGGGGGATGCTAAGTTAGCTATATTGTCTAGATGTTCTAGATTGTCTAGAGATTCTAGAGGCTCTAGATATTCTAGTTCTAGAAAAATCCATTATTTCTAAGTTTGTCCATAATGTTGTCATCGGGGGTCTTGCCAAGAAGCTTCTCGACGTACTTGGCAATGATGTCGGTCTCGATGTTGACAAGATCGCCAACGCGAACATTATGAAGCGTGGTGGCACCTTGGGTGTGAGGGATCAGGGAAACCGAAAAACTGCGCTCATCGACACGAGCCACGGTCAACGAGACACCCTGCAATGCCACACTTCCCTTCTCGACTATATATCGGAGGAGTTTGCTGTCGCACTCCACAGTGAGCCAAAGTGCCGTATCGTCCTGACGACGTGACGCAATTCGTCCAGTTCCATCGATGTGCCCCGAGACGATATGTCCGCCCAATCGGGTTTGCAATGACAAAGCTCGTTCAAGGTTTACGGGGCTCCCTGGCTTCAACTGTCCTAATGCCGTACGTTCCACCGTCTCTGGCATCACGTCAGCAGTAAATCCATGTTCGCTGAGGCTGGTCACCGTGAGACACACGCCATTGGTGGCGATGCTATCACCCACCTGGGCATCCTGCACCACTACATCGGCTTCTACCGCAAGGGTGAAGCTCTTGGCTCCTCTATGCAGGGCCTTCACATGGCCCACTTCTTCGATTATTCCTGTGAACATATTCCAGTTATTCAGAATACTCTGAGTATTCCGAGAACTCCGATTATCTCGATTATTCCGAGTCCTTCGAAACCAATCCCCTGACGAGCAAATCCTCGCCATATCTTTCGACCTTCACATCCTCGAGCCTCAATGCCTGTGCCATCTTGGCAAGACCAAGGCCTTCAACGGGAGTCTTTGCATCGGCACCACCAACAATCTTGGGAGCAATAAAAGCAAAGACTTCATCGACAAGCCCTTCTCGAATAAAGGATTCGTTCAGCGTGCCTCCTCCTTCAAGTAGGATGCCGTCAATCTTTTCCTTTCCTGCTCGTACAAGCAGGTCTTGCGGTGTGTTGCAGCACCATGTCTTGACACCAGCACGATTGAGTTGTGCCAATCGATGCAGGTCGGCACCCTCGGCGTAAACCACGACAGTAGGAACTTCCTTGGCTGTGCGCACCAAGTTGCTTACAAGGGGCAAGCGGGCATGGCGATCGGCAACGATGCGAATGGGATTGCGAGCCGCTGGATACTTCGCGATGCGTGTTGTCAGCGATGGATTATCACTCAGCACAGTGCCAATACCACAAAGAATGCCCGTCAGTTCACGACGCAGATAATGCACACGCAATCTTGCCTCTTCGCCCGACACCCATTTGCTGTCACCCCTACGGGTGCAGATCTTGCCATCAAGTGTCATGGCATATTTCATCACAACCCAAGGCATACCCGTGGTGATATACTTCAAGAAGACACGATTCTGATAGCGCAACTCCTTCTCAAGACTATCTGCCACCTCCACTTCGATACCGGCAGCCATCAGCTTTTCGATGCCCTTACCGGCAACAAGAGGATTCGGGTCGCGCAGACCCACAACCACTCTACCGATGTGATGTTCGATGATGGCATCGGTGCAAGGAGGTTGATGGCCATGATGACAACAAGGCTCAAGGGTCACATACATCGTCGTACCCTTGCAATCCACTCCACGCCGGGCTGCATCCTCAAACGCATTTCGTTCGGCATGCAAATCGCCATAACGCTCGTGATAACCCTCGGCAATGACTTCTCCATCGCGCACAATGAGTGCACCCACAAGCGGATTGGGATTTACTGCGCCCTCGCCCTTTTGAGCGAGTGCCATGGCTTTGCGCATCAGCACAATATCGTCGGTTGTTATCATATTATCGTCACAAATGGATGAAATACGGCGCAAAGATAATGCATTTTCCGCGAATTCCCAAGAAAAAAAGGACTTTTAGTGATTTTTCACCGACAAAACTTTGAGAATACCTAAAAAAACTATATATTTGCAAACGTTTCACAACTACCTATACGCCCCACACGCCATTCACTTCATCTTAAACCGATACACAAAATGAAAACATCGTTATTAATCACTTTGGCCTTTCTGCCTGCTTTAGCGAGTTACGCAGAAATCACTACAGGAAATGCGCCTGAAGCCAATTCCGCCAAGACAGAGTTCCCCACCGAAGAGACCCACGAACCAGGATTTCTCGGCACTCCCATCAACCAAGCCATCGAACGCGGCATGCGTCGTGCCGACCGTGAGATGGAATACAAATATGGACGTACAGTGACCGACTTCGCCACTGCCCCGAAAGTGGGAGGTTATTACATGTCGGGCTATTATTACAGCAGCCAGGAAGGTGCACATAACGGTGACGGCTTCAAACAGAAGAACGTGCGTCTCTACGTGAGCGGTTCTGTCTTCAAGCACTTCAACTACCTTGTTCAGGTGCAACTCGCCAATGCCGCCTTCCACATGAAGGACTTCTGGATGGAGTGGAAGAAATATCCCGAATTCAGCGTGAAGGTTGGCCAGTTCATTCGCGTGTTCGGCTTTGAGAATCCCTACAATCCGTTCGAATACCGTGATGGTGCCTACGCCTTGATTACCCAGAAACTTGCGGCCCAATCGGACTACATCGGCACCGACAACGGTGGCGGTCGTGACCAGGGCATCCAGATACAAGGCGACCTCTTCCCAATGGGCAAGGACCAGCATCGTCTCGTCCACTACCAGCTAATGCTGTCCAACGGTCAAACCATCAACACTGGTGACGCAAACGGCAAGAAGGACATTTCGGGCACCTTCCAACTGCAACCCTTCAAGGGTTTCTATCTCGCTTTCTATGGTTGGACGGGCGACCACAAGGCCAACAACGTCACCGTCACCCGCAATCGCTATATGATCTCGGCATTCTACGATGTCAACGAATGGACAGCACGCGCTGAATACGCCCACTCTACCGGCCACAAGATCAGCGACTACAATGCCGCTACCGGCGAATGGTCGGGTGCAGGAGAGGCACAGGGCTGGTATGCAACACTCGGCATTCCCTTCAACGATTGGCTCAAACTTTGGCTCAAGTACGATGCTTATCAGGACGATGCCTGCTGGGGAAGCACAAGGTCGATTTATTCCATCAGCCCCAACATCCAAATACACAAGAACCTATGGTTTCAACCTCGTGTAGGCTATGTCCACGACCGCACACTCGACACCAACTGGACTGAGGTTTCTGTCGAAATGGGCGTACGTTTCTGAATCATCCTTCCACATTATGACAACGCAGGCTATCTCAAACGATGGCCTGCGTTTCAAGTTTTCGACGATTTAACAACAAGATTATAGAAAAAATGAAAAAAAGTTGGCAAAAATTTGCATCTTTCAACAAAAAGCCATATATTTGCAGCGAAAACTGATAGCGAGAGATTTCAAAGCCATTAATTCACCCTCGGTACTTCAGTCCAGTCAGTCCTGGAGCATCGAACAAAACCTAGAAACTATGAAGTCGATCCAAGAAATCAACCGAATGTATCTTGAGAAGAACATTGAAAAGACGCCTCATGACGTCGAGTTGCTTGATGCCTTCAAGAAGAACCCCAAGGCCATGCCAGTACACGAGAGTACTGCCGACTTGGCCGATGGCACTCCCGTGTTAACCAATTATGGACTGATGAGCATGAGCCTTGACGATGGCTTTATGCAAGGATATTACATACCGAAATGCGAGGAATTGCTCAACAGTGATAAGCCTTTGGATCCGCTCACTGTCCGCACGTTGCGCGCAAGCCTCATTGAATTTGCTATGCTCGGCTGCATCGAGGCACAGCGTGTCATCGAGAAATTCCTCATCGAATATGGCAAAGGCGACAACGAGATGCTCGCCAATATCGTCTTGAGCCGTTGGCCCGAGCGCCATAACCTACAGCGCTTCCTGGCCATCCAACAAGGAGGCACCGACCCGAACGTTGATCACACCTCGTTCCATCGAGCCATGACCGAGATTCGCTCAGGCAGCAAGCGCACTCGCTGGGTCAATTACTTCTTCCCGCAAATGAAGACCGACCGCGACCTGCCCACCTTCTACTACAGTCTGCGCGACGAAACGGAGGCTCTCATCTACATCAATCATCCGATGCTCCGCAAACGTCTGCTCAAGATGTGCGAGGCCATTCTGCAGAACGATCATTCCATCTTCGACATCTTCTCACGTTTCGACATCAAGATGATACGATCCTGCATCGACCTCTTCTCTCAAATCTCCTCCATCAAGATCTTTGAACAGATGCGCCAGGAATACGGCTGGAAATACTATGCAGACAAGTTTTAGAACGTGTGACCAAGGCTGAGGTAGAATCGGAACTCTTTCGTACGATTGCTCCAACCCAGATCGGCACTTATCGGTCCTAGCAAGGTCTGATAGGCAGCACCCACTTCTGTACCCCACATTGTATGGGCTGACATAATGTTTTTAATTTTGTCAGCCTGTTGTGCTGCTGCGACCTTAGCCACCAAATATCCGTTTTTCATAACCTGAAGCTGGCCCTTCAACTGAGCTGCAACAAATGCATTCTCAGCCACTTCGGTATGTCCGATACCAGGAAATGGCATTTGCTGCGGCAGGTAACGTCCGAAGTAATTTCCACCAATCACGTTACCTTGCACACGATGAATGTCGGTGCCAAACAGCAGACGTCCGAAGGTACCGGGTTGTATGGACAGACGACTGCCAAAAGGAATGGAAGTGCGGAACTGGGCATCAACGGCCGAGAAACCTATATGATCGTTATAGGTCGCGAGATTGTCGGTATAGTAGGCGAAACCTGCTTTGAAGTACGAACCACGTGTCGGGAAATACCAGTCGTTTTCGGTATCAAAACGTGTTCTGGCATAGTAACTGTAGTTTCTCTCGTTTGCCACCGAGGTCAGGTTTCTGACTTCGTCGTAATGGATGTTGGTGAGCATATCGCCAACGTGATAATACTCCCACTTGGCACCCAACCTGAAGTCGAATTTGTGGAAATGGAACTCCACGACCGAATAATCGACGGCATGATAATTGAAGGTTCCGTTGCCCATCTTGTCTCCCCTGTAATACAGGCTGATGTCATTGTAGCCATACTCGTATGACAGTCGTCCTTTCGTGGAATAGAATGACTGGTGTATCAGTTCAGCCTTCGCCTTTACACGACGGCCCAGACGCAATGAGAAAGACATCATAAAGGGCTTCTTGACACGCATAGGAACGTCCATACGAAGATTGATTGCTGCCATCTCTTCGTTATCGAAACGTCCACCCACATGGAATCGTGCCGTCTGACGTGTTCCCGCAGTGAACAGGGCCACCTGCTGCCCCTCGTAGTTCAACTGGTAATCGATGTCATCATAGAGGAAATCTGCTCTCAGTGTACTGGCAATCTGCTCAGCCGTGTTGATGTCGATGCTGTCGGCTTTCTTCAGATGGTATTTCGCGCGGACAAATCGTTCATCGTACTTGTTTATTCCTTCAAAGCGGAACTCCTTCACCGGGGTGGCAGCATCCATTGCTTCCATCTCCTGATGAGCCACAGGCTGCACTTTATAGTCAGGCGACAGTCCCAGTTTACTCTTCAGCTCCATAAGTTCATCCCAATGCGCCATGGCAGCCTCCTCGCCACGGCGTATCAGCGTATCGACAGCCTCGGGCGTGAAACTGATGGTGCCGTATGGACGCGGATCGACCATCATCAAGAGGTCGGTCATTGCCATATTCTCTTCAACCTTGTTGCCCGTGCTCATACCGATATAAAGGCTCACCATATCGAAGGTTGTTGCCACCTTGTCCGGATCGGGTTCATCGCCGAGGAAACGCACGCCGATGATATAATCAGCACCCATCTCCTTGGCCAGATCGGCAGGATAATTGTTCTTCATACCACCGTCGGCCAGAATCATATTGCCTTTTCTCACTGGCGCAAAAGCGGCAGGTATCGCCATCGTTGCACGCATGGCCTGGGCAAGATGACCGCTATGAAAATCATATTCCTTATCAGAAATGACATCGGTGGCCGCACAGGCAAAAGCACGAGGCAAAGCGTTGAAGTCGATGCTGTCACGATATCCTTTGGTCAAGCGATAAAAGAGCGTCGCCAGGTTCTTTCCTCGCAGCACGCCTGCCTTGGCTGCCTTATCCTTCGAGTTGACCGTCACGCCACGGCTGAAGAAATAGGTGTTCTTCATCTCGAGGTCGTCGAGCGTCTGTCGTTCCGAATATTCCTCATCAGAGAGCAGGAACATCCAATCCTGCGCCCTCACCATCGAATCTATCTGCATGGGAGTGTAGCCCATGCTGTAGAGTCCACCGATAAGGCCGCCTATCGATGTACCCGTGACGATATCCACAGGGATTCCGGCACGCTCAAGAACTTTCAGCACACCAATATGAATCATACCCTTGGCCCCTCCTCCCGAGAGACTAAGTCCTACCTTGGGGCGATTGTCATCCGACTTGGTCTGTGCTTTTCCATGTTGGGCTGACCCAAACAGCAGCATAAGGGAAATCAACAATGATAACACTTTGTTCATGGCGAAGAAATATTAATAAAAGGAATGTTAGATTATCATAGTAAAACGTGTTTTCACTTTCCGTACTTATCCATCATATCGTAGAAGGCTTTCGGGTCTTTGAGCGAACCACCTTCTGCGAAGCGGTCTATCTTGTGCTTGGTTGCCATCTTCTTGATAAGTTCATAACTGCCAGACTTTCCACCGGCCTTGGTCATAACACGGCATTGCATATATGCAGGCACCATCTTTTGTAGCCGCACTCGATCGCGGATGGTTTCCGATTCTGCATCTTTCTCGGCCTTGGAGAGGATGGCAAGTGCCTTGTTGATGAAGGCATCGGTGTAGGTGGACCTGCCGTGATAGATGCTCGTCTGGCATGTGAGGTGAGTCTCCTTGCCTACCAGTCCATTCACGAGCGTCAGATACTCCTTCATCCTAGGCGCTGCCTTGCCGTAATACGCCTTGATGAATTCGTCGATAATGGCCTCGGCATCGGCATCCGGGTTCCACATCAGTTTGGCAAGCAGATAGGCCTTCAGTTCGGCGAAATCGCCGCCCGGGACATCGTACGACCCCTCCTCCATCACGCCGATGGCCTTGTTGTCGCGGAACGTCTGCAGATTGCGCTTGAGCACCGGGATGTTGGGGAAAGGTAGTAGATACTGCTGAAAAGTGGTCACATAATCCCAGACATATAGGTGTGGAGAAATGCGACTCCAAGCCTTCATGTCTTCGAGGAACGCTGCATTCTGCCTACATCCGCCGATGGTGTGCGCAAAGCAGCATTCGATGCTACAGAGACGTATCACAACATTCTGTCTGGGCTGGATACCCTGGGGCGCCTTGCGCGTGTATTGGTAGGCGAAAGTGCCGATGTACTTGTCGGGGAAATCCTTCTCGACGGCAGCTGCCACCTGGTTGACGAACCAAAGCATTGCACCCGACTCACCACCATATTTCTTCACCAGTTTCTTGCATTCCTTGCACTGGCAGGGATTCTGATTGTCGTTCTGTGTCACCGAATAGATGAGGAAGTAAGGATAATTGGTCATCACTTCCTTGATGCGACTGATACAGATACGCAGTACATCCTTGTTCGACAGGCAGAGTTGGTCGGTGGTGCGCTTCCCTCCGCGCAAACTGAAGTATTCGGGATGTTTCTTGAAATAGACATCCGGTTTGCAAAGCTTATTGAAGGTATGCACCGACCAGAAAGCCTCGCTGGGCACCTGGATTGTACCGTGTTTCGTCTTCAAACTATTCTTGCGTCCATGGGTTTTGTTGCGCAATGTCCATTCGGCATCGAACGCATCATAGTAATATAGATCGCGTGAAAGAAAAGCCGGCTCCTCCTTGTCATAGAGTTTGTCGAATTCGTATTTCTTCTTGCGAGGGATGTAAGAGAAATCCTTGGTGTACCAACGGCACCCCATTTCGTTCTCAAGGAAGGTGTAAACGCCATAAAGCGTACCCATCTCCTTACCTCCGTAGATATAGACATCTCCTCCCACGTTGCCATATACGAAACCCTGGTCATCAGCTTTCGGACGCGCTGTCTTGACAAGGCGCTTCACCTCGTTGCCATAACCGACCAGGATGCGCTTGCCCATCGTGCCTTTCCGTTCACCGACAATCGACAGGTTCGCACCTCCGACCTGCTTCAGCCAATACTGCAGTTCTTCAGCCGCATAGCGTTCGGTGGTCGAAGCGTCGTCTGCGACCACGATGCGATATGCGGAACGTCCTGAATCGAACAACGTATGGGAGTCAGCCCGTTGAAGGCCCAAAAATACGAAAAGCGCGAAGAACGCAAGAAGCCTTTTCATACAATCTCATCTGAAGCGCGATTGCTTCTTCTTTTTGGTATTCTGCTTCACAAACGCACGCGTCACGAAGAGCATAAGCGCAAAGAGGACTGCCATAAAGATACAACCCACGGCACCTGCCATCGAACCGATTCCGAAGAAACAATACCCTGCACCCAGGAGTGCAGCAAGGATGAAGATGGAAACTACGATGGTGTAGATTCGAGCGAATTTCTGTAACATATTATATAATGTATTAGAATGGATAGCCCACGGCCAGATTCCAACCGAGGTTCTTAAGCAAGGCATGACGACAGTTGAAGTAACTTTCGTCCACATCATTCGGGTCATGGATTGGAACACCGATATCCAGACGGATGATGAACATGTCGAGGTTCAGACGGAAGCCCAGTCCAACGTCGAAAGCAAGTTGTTCGGCTAAGTTCTTGCTTATTTGTTCACCGCTACTGTAAGCATTCATTAAGTCAACTACCGACTGATATTCTTGTGGATCGAGGTAACCCTTCAAAACCTCGTACTCCGTCGGTGTCAAATCGGTGGACCGCAATCTCCACACGTTGCCCGCATCGGCAAACAATGCTCCATGAAAAGCACCTGCTATCGGGAATCTCAACTCGACGTTGGCTTCCAACTTGATGTCACCCACACGCTGCAGGTACGAATACTCATCTTCGCCAAACTTCGATATCCATTTGGTACTACCAGGGCCGACACCACGCACCGAAAAACCGCGCAGTGAGTTGGGACCTCCAATGTAGAATTGCTCACTGTAGGGCAAATCCTCCGAGTTGCCGTATGCGTAGCCGATACCTCCCTGTATGCGGCTGGCGAACTTGATGTCGCCATCAATCGTGTGCGTATAGCGGAACTCAGCCGTGGCCTTCAGGAACTGCGAGAATTTCAGGAAGAACAGCTGACGTTCGCCTTGTACGCGATGCGAACCCATCTGTCCCATCAGTACGTCGGTGATGCCACCTGCTTCGGCGAGTGTCACCTTCGCATATTCCCTGTGCGGACGCGTCGATGTCGATGTGGCGTTGTCGAAGGTCCAGATCACTTCCATCTGAGGAATGAACTGGTTCTCAAAAGCGTGCTCCCGACTC
>Ga0256407_10003153_pt1 | contig 29920 bp, 33 predicted proteins | sample RumenRJG_04DNA_FD_193489 | JGI IMG/M metagenome (GOLD analysis project Ga0256407, IMG submission 193489) | Bovine rumen microbial communities from Lethbridge, Alberta, Canada - RJG_04 | ecosystem: Host-associated > Mammals > Digestive system > Stomach > Rumen | place: Canada: Alberta...
TCCACCATTAGTACGAATAGCTACTTCTTGAGCACTACCTGTACCTTTATAAGTAACTTTTGCGATGCCATCATTTCTACCAGCATCGAAACCATATTTGGCTGTTACGTTTGTGTCTTTGAAATTCTTACCTGCATAATAAGAATACTTTTGACTTTCTTCTTCAGGCATTGCATCAACGATCTTCCAGTAGTCTTTACCACTCTTATTCTCAGTGTTGAGTAAGAATTGGTTTTGGCTTTGACTCCAGAGTAAGTCTTTTCCAGATTTAGAAGCCAAGTTTTCTAAAAGATAACCTTGGTTTTCTAAGTCTAAAATAGCACCTTCAAGAGTTTCAGCTTTTTTGTGTCCTGGTTCTTGTTCTTCCATTTTTAATGCTTTATTTAAGTTATTAACTAAGGCATTATCACTAGCTTCGTTAGCTTTATTAGTTAAGTTAACGAATGTAGGAATTAAGACAGCAGCAAGAATACCAATGACAGCAATTACAATAACGAGCTCAATTATTGTAAAACCTTTCTTGTTTCTTCTAAGTTTCATTTAAACTCTCCTTATATATTCCATGTTACTCCTTATGTTACTTTTAGACCTCTAACGAGTTTCTTTCACATATAAGTAACATGGGTTAAACCTCACGTTCCGCGTATGTGAGGCTTAATCCTTGTTAAATTGTGAGCGTACCCACGAACGCATAAAAGCGTAATGATGAATAAACTTATTGATACGTAATATAGTTATAAACTAAGTTATTAAGCAGCAGGATGGAAAACTAAACAACCATTATATTGGTATGTAGCAGTTGTATCAGCACCATATTGAACATATCCACTTAAAGATCCACTTAAAGTAGTGCCTTTATCTTCCCATTGCTTATTATCTAAGCTGTATGTGAAGAAGTTCTTATCTCTCTTAACAGCAACTTGATTAATAGCTAACACACTAGCAACAGCTTCCTCACCAGCTGTTCCTTCGAAGAGTTTGCCATCTTGTGCATCAATGCTATAAGCAACATATGCATTTCTGACTTCTTCTTGTTCTCTAGCTTGATTTGCTTTGTTTGTTAAGTTAACGAATGTTGGGATTAAGATAGCACTTAAAATACCAATAACACCGATAACAATAACGAGTTCAACGATTGTAAAACCTTTTTTATTTTTTCTTGTTTTCATATAAAAATTCTCCTTGTTTTCTTTTTTCTAAATTAAAGTTTTATTTGTTTTGTGCATCTATCTAACGAGATGCGAATAAAACCGGGATATTAATTTAAGAGTTTGCCAAGTATCAAATAAGTTTCTAATTTGTTGTATCTAAAATCCTTACTAGGATATAGATCCTTTTTAAAAAATCCAAATAGTTTGAGATAAGGACACTTAATATCAATTTCTTTAGCGTCATCTTTAACTTTTTGAATAAACGCCGCTATGGAGAGGATTGGTACTAAGATGAAAATAGCAACTTCAAATACGAGTACTGCACTAATACCAATATTCATAATTACTACAGGGGTGCTTAATGCAGAGTTGATTGACTCATATAATTTTTCACCCATCCAATTAATCATTGCTTCTTTGATTAAAGCTAGGTCAGTAGTAAGTAAATAGACCATAGAAATAAAGATGAAGAAAATAGCATGAGCAACAGAGGCTACTTTATATCTTTTTTCAAGTAGTCTTGCTGTAATAACCGATAATGTAAGCAATAAAATTAGTTCGACCATAGGCTTTAATATATTAAAGAATCTAAAATAATTTGTCAAATTTTCAAATCTAGTTTTTGATTAGTTTACATATAAGAACAAATGTATCAAATCGAAATAACCTAGAAATAAAGGGATTTTTGATTATTTTGAATCATTTTTGCGTTTATCCTACTTATTAACATTTTTTTATTTTATTCAAAGAATTATTAACTACTTAGCAAGTTTTCTTGTAAGATTTTCTCTTTCATCAGTAACAATCATACTTAACAAGTCGTTATATGAAGTGTCGCCCCTTAGAACACAGTTTTTAGCGGCTTCAATAATAGGTACCATGCCTGCTTTTTCTATAGCGGCATCCCTAATATCTTCAATAGTTGCATCTCCCTTAGCGATAACATCTCTAAGTTCATCGTTTAAATACATAATCTCATGTACTGCTTGTCTACCTTTATAACCAGTATTATTACAATAAGGACAACCATTACGTTCATAGATAGTAATATCTTTCTTTAAACCTAATACTTTTCTTTGTTCAGGTGTTGTTAATACTGGTTTTTTACAGTGAGGACATAGTCTCTTTAATAATCTTTGAGAAATAACTGCGACTAAAGCGTCACTAACTAAGTAAGATGGCACACCCATGTCTATTAATCTGGTAACCGCACCTGGAGCTTCATTAGTATGCAATGTAGATAAAACTAAGTGACCTGTAATAGCGGCTCTAATAGCAATTTGAGCGGTCTCTTCATCACGAATTTCACCAACCATTATGATGTCAGGATCTTGACGAAGAATACTTCTTAAGCTAGAAGCAAATGTTAAGTCTGCTTTATTATTAATCTGAATTTGGTTAATACCACCAAAAGAGAATTCAACAGGGTCTTCAATAGTAACTATATTAACTGTTGGTTTATTGAGTTCTCTTAAGAATGAATATAAGGTTGTTGTTTTACCACTACCAGTAGGGCCGGTAAGAAGAATAATACCGTGTGGGTGATGTAAAATCTTATCAATTGTTTCATTAACTTCTTTACTAAAATTAAGTTCCGCAAGAGATAAAGAGAAGATCTTTTTATCAAGAACACGGATAACAAATTTTTCTCCATGAATTGTAGGTAAAGTAGATACACGGAAGTCATATTTTTCATTTCCAATAAACTGAGTAATATGACCATCTTGAGGAATTCTTTTTTCTGCAATATCGATATCACTCAAGATTTTAATACGAGTAGAAATTGATGGGAAAGAACCAATATCAAATGTAGATTTTTCATGCAAATCTCCATCAATTCTATATCTCACCACAACATTCTCTTCATTAGGTTCGATGTGAATATCACTAGCGCCAACCTTAACAGCTTCTTCTAATGTTGAATCGATAAATCTAACAGCAGGAGAGTTAGCAACATCTGCTGAAATACCTTTTTTATTAGCGTTTTCTACATTCTCTTTACTTTGGATAGATTTAAGAGCGTTTTTAGTAGCTTCACTAGCTCTAAAGACGTTTAAATAACTTTCTAATTTATCTTGAGAAACTTTAACTAGTTGATACCCATCTTCTAATGTTGAATTTAAGATTTGAATCAACATTGGGTTTTGAGGTTCAACTGCCCCCACTATCATTAGTCCAGTAGAAAATTGATATATAGGAATAAAGTGATATTGAGCTAATAAATCCAAACCATAAAGACTAGTAACATCAACCTTAATTTGAATAGTATCTAGATCCACGTATGGGTTATTTCCATACATTAATTGAGCTTTATTGTAGTCACCTTGAGAAATAACTGTGTCCTTAATTAACCTTTCATAAGGGTCAACACCACTATCAATCATTTCTAAAGCATCATCAAATTGAGCAGGGCTAATCTTACCTTCTCTACGTAAAATATCTAATACTAATCTTTCTTTCAACTTGTTCATATATTATGCCTGTAAAGATGTAATCATTTGTAAGATAGGAGCGTACATAGCGACGAATAATACTGCAATAGAAGCGCCTAAAATAACCATGATAGTTGGTTGAATAATTGTGGTAATTAAACCAAGTGCGTGTTCAGCTTGAGAAGAGAAATATGGTGAGGTTTTATTTAAAATACTGTCTAATTCTCCGGTTTTTTCCCCAACAACAATCATTTGAACTAAAACTGGAGAAACTTTCATTTCACTTCCAATAGCCATAGAAAGTTGCATACCCATTCTGACTTTATTGATGACTTGTTCGAATTGTTTTTGTAAGTATTTATTGGTGATAGTTTTCTTTAATGATTCTAGAGCCCCTAAGCTATCAGCGCCACTTGAAAGGAGCAGTCCTAAGCTTCGACAGAATCTTGCTGTAAATAAGGCCATATTAATCTTTCTAAATATAGGAAGTGTGACTTTCAGTTTGTCATACACCATCGCAACACTCGGTAAATATTTCAAAAGGATTAATATAATAATAAAACCAGCAACTCCGCCTAAAACAATTAGCCCATATTCCCTAAAGAACTGCGACATGTTAAATATTGCCATAGTAATACCAGGCATATCAATTTCCATCTTTGAGAAGGAACTAATAAATGTAGGAATGACAAATACCATCATTAAGACAATGACTGCAATTAAAAGGATCACTAAGATAATAGGATAAGCTAATGCACTCTTCACTTTCTTCTTAGTCTTTTCTTCAAATTCATAATATTCAGCAACAGAGATTAAGACCGTATCTAAGCATCCTGCCATTTCTCCAACGTATACCATGCTAGTGAAGAAAGCAGGGAATACCTTTGGATGTTTTGCCATTGCGTCACTAAGAAGAAGACCTTGTTTCATATCTTCTTGAATCTTTCTTAGTGTTCTTTTTAAAACTGCTGAGAACTCTTGATTACTACAAACGTCTATTGCTTCAACAATCGAAATACCAGCGCTAATCATAACACTGAATTGGTTACAGAATTGTGATAACTCTGCAACTTTAATTTTGTTAGATAAAGAGAAGAAACTAGATAATTCAAGAGAAGAAATTTCTCTACATGAAGTAACATAATATCCAGCTTTTAGAAGCATTTCTTTCATTTCTGCTTCGTTTTCTGCGATAAAGTTACCTTTAACAACTTTTCCTTCTTTATCTGTAGCGGTGTACTTATATTTGTTCATCTTACATCACTCCTAACACACTTAAATACCAGTTAACAATGAACTGCCCAACGAATAAACCAAGTAAGATTCCAGGTACTAAAAGAACTGCGAAAGGATATTCTTTATCTTTCTCTTTCTTGGAATTAACATAATATAAGATTATAAGAATGATTCCTCCGACTACACAGGAAATAATCAAACTGAAGATCATACTATAACCTCCAATTATTAATCCTGAGCAGGCAACAAGTTCAACATCTCCAAAACCTATACCATCTCTTTTCTTGATTAATCTAAATATCAAATTAACTATCATGAATAATCCAGCCGCTCCAATAAAGCCAAATACTTTTTGCATGATATTGAATTGAGTTGGGTTATCTAATAGCAATAATAAACCACATATTAATAAGATACCTTGGAATAATTCTGGTATCTCTTTATTATCTAAATCACAGAAAAATATGCATACCATGGTGCTACAAATGACACAAGAAACAACAAATTTAAGCCAGTTCATATCATTTGTAGGAATTATGTAATTAGTGAACGCTAAGAAGCAGCAAAACCATAGTACTGCATTTAAGATTTCCACTAACGGATAACGAATAGAGATATGCGCTTTACAATGGCGACATTTACCTTTTAAAACAATATAAGAAATAACCGGTATATTGTCATACCACTTAATTGGGGAATTACATTTAGGACAATGGCTACCTGGTTTAGCTAAACTCATATTTAAAGGGAAACGATAAATAACAACATTTAAAAAACTTCCCACTACTAAGCCGACTATAATCGTAAGTATAAGTACAAATATTCCTAATAAATCCATAACTATCCTATGTCCCTAGGTAAAGGAACAATACCTCCTAAATAATATGCTGCCTCTTCTTCATCTCCACGAATAGGCATATAGAAAGAATCAGTTTGATAAGCTAAAGTCTTTCCGGTTTGGAAATCATAAATTGAATAAAACACTATCTCATCCACGCTTTTCTTTAAAGCAACAAGAGCGGATATATGTGTCCCTTCCAAATCAAACATCTTGTATCTATATCTAGTGCTTTCTATATGTTCAATGCTTTCTTCTCTAACAAAAACTTCGTGAGCGCTAGCAAATTCTAATAAGTGATTATAATCTAATGTCACTGATCTATTAAATATTGAAGTCTCTAAAATGATAGAAGTAACTGCAACAGACACAACTAAAAGGACTGAACTTAATGCTAAAGCGGTAGGAATAGCAAAGCCTTTTTGCTTTCTCATTTCGTGACACTCCTTTCTATATAAGACACGTTTTTGTTATTACATGCTTTAATATTTAAAACATATCCATCAAAAGATAAATCGACATAATAAGCAAAACTGCTATTGTTTTCAGGGATATATTCTAAAGATAAGTTGTAATAAATCTTTCCGTTTTCATAATCAGTAAAGTTATAACCAGTTAAATCATTAATTGAAGAAAGGAATGTTTCTTTATCATAAGCTAAATATAAATCCGCGAAACTTTTAGTTTCATTGTTAAAGAAATTCTTAATACGTGAGGTAGATATTTGGTTGGTAGAAAACACCGCAATAGAAAAAGCAGAAATCGAAACAATCGAAATTACACCTAAAGCAATAACTGTTTCAATTAAAGTTAAGCCTTTTTCTTTTTTCCTATTTCCATGTTTAAAAATGCTTTCCAATTTATCTTCCTCCTTTCTCCTTTAACTTTGCCTTTCTTGAATAAGGCGCAATCTTTTATTTCTTTTTCAAACAAAGTGTCAAAAGTGATAGCTTGGTCAACAAAGTGAAGTAACTTATCTTCTTTAGATGCTTCAACTAAATGGGTTAAAACCTCTTCAGGCGCTATAACGTTGATTTCTTTTAAAGGGAAGAACCAAGGCTCCTTACTATAGAAATCAATAATTTCAGTTACACGTGCATAATATTTTCTAAAATTATTTTTGATTATGTATTGTTCTAAAATGTTTTCTTTTAATAAACGTAATTCTTTAGGAGCGGTATAAGATAATCCATCTTCAGGTTTAACATTTAAAATATGTTCATCTTCAATAGGGTCGTTGCTTAAGAAGTGATTCTTCATAAATCCTGAGAATGATAAAGCTTCTTCATTATTAAAGTTATATGCCGAATTAAGATATTCTTTATCATTAAGAAGAGTTATCTTACCGTAACCAAAGATATTGACTGCGAATACAGTATTGCCTTTAGATATGATGAGTTCAGAATCATAATCTCCAATAACTAAAGTTGCAATAGGATAAGCATTTGAATCCTTATCATCAGTAACAAATAGAGAAGAAAACACGTTCACGTTACTTATATTTATTCCGTTAGTCTTAAATAAACTGAGTATCTTATTAACATTGTCTCTTTTTGCAAATTTATAAAAATAGAAGACTTTCTTTTGATCTTTCGAAAATTCCATTGAATCAAAGAAATAATCGTTGAAGTTAGGAAAGTTCATTCTAAACCTAGTCTCAAAAACATCTTTGGTTTTATTTTTAGCTAAATTAGGTAATTCAAATAAACCAAAACCTATAACATTGTCACTAAGCAATAATGAATTACTCTTTTCTTTTTTTAACTCTTTTGCTTCTTCCGTTGTTAAAAGTTCATGTATAGCTTTTGCTTTAGCTCTATATGTATTGAGTTGATAAGGAAAATCCATTTCAAAAGAGAAAGCCTCTTGTTTTTTATTTGCCTCTCTAACTAATTTAATTTTGTTGTCAAATTGGTTAATGATTATCTTCATAATAAAGTCCTCACTACATATGTGTTTGTATTTGTTGCCTTATTAAGATTGTATTGAATTTTTAATAAAGCGCTACTTGTATCAAAAGAGAACGAGAAATTTTTAGCATATTTAATTTCTTTAACAAATGTCTTCTTGAAATAATCAACGTCCCCATCATAAGTATTAGTCAACCTCAAGGCATCACCGCTAAAGGAGAATGTGTAATCATATGTTTTATAAGTAAAAGTCACTGATGTTTCAGTTTGACTCTTATAAGTGAAGGAAGCATCACTATCATTAACCGAAACAAAAGAAACAAACTCATTAGCAGTTTTATTAATAAGGTCCATTTCTTTCGAGTAGACATATTGATTGCTTGATGCATTTTGACTATTTACTAAATTTGTTACAACGATGACTGTTAATGTAGATGCAACCCCAATAATTGCTAGGGTAACCACCATCTCCACTAACGTAAAGCCTTTTTTAACTCTCATATCACGTATTATACACGTATTACACATGAGAAATAACTAATTTGTTATAAAAATATATGTTTTAGATGACATGCCCTATTTATTTTGAATAAAAATTTGACGAATTTCTTCATAAATACTATTTTTTTAGCAATACTGAAATTATCAAAATATCCAAAAATTGAAAATGTGTGAATGGTATATCTCTTTTTTTAGGCATTTTTTTCGATAAAATACCGATTTCTTATAGGTAAAAACACAGCAATTATCGCTATCTTAAGAACAAAAAATATATACATGTATCAGATTTTTTAACATTAAAATGTAAAAAATGCTATGAAACCTCTCAATTAATTTATATATTAATTAATAGAGGTGAAATATTTATGGAAAAGAAAAGATTCAGAAGATACGGCCGCGTCAAAACTAATAAACTTGACTGGTTATTAGCTATTGTATGCTGCATTTTCGCTATTGCTGCTTTATGGATTTCATTAGGCATCTCAATCGCAAATGCTGGTGGCCAAGCTGTAGAAGCATTAAAAATATTCGGTAGAGGATTAGGATTTGTTCTTAACGCTGATGCATTTGGACAATCCGCAATCGTTTCAACATTTGTCTTAGTTTGTTGTTATGGATCATTATTACTTTTAATCTTTGGTTCTATCTATTTATCAAAGAAATGTGCAAAAGAAAGAATCCCTGGTTTAGTTGCAGCCTTCATTGCTGCCATTGGATTTAGTGTTTTCTTCTCATTTGCATTTGAATTCATTCGTGGCAATTCAGCTGGATCAGTTAATTACTTCTGGCCAGGTTCATTAATTGTCTTTGTTGTAGTTTTATTCTGTTTAATTGTGTTCTCTGCATACTATACACTAAACCTTAAAACTGATATTGAGCTTGTTGATGTAGAAGCTGAAGAAGAGCCAGAAGAAGCTCAACCTGTCTATGAAAATATTAAGGAAGAAGAGCCAGAACCAGAACCAGAGCCTGAACCAGAGCCTGAACCAGAACCAGAGCCAGAACCAGAACCAGAGCCTGAGGTCGAGGAAGAACCTGAAGTCGAGGATGAGGAGTCCGAAGAAGGCGAAGATGATCCTTTTGCAGGATTAGGCAAAAGAAGAAAACGCGTTCCTTTTGAAAATAAAATTAAACGTGCTAAACCTGAAACTAAACAAAGATATAAAGAAATTGTTACTGCTTTAAGAGAATATGATTTCAATGATAGAAAATCTATCCCTTGTGAAACATTCTCTTACAAGAAGGAAAAATTAGTTGTCTTAACATTCTCAGGACAAACATTAAAAGCATACTTTAAATTAAATCCTGCTGACTTTGCAGATTCTCCAATTCCTGCAAAAGATGCAAGTGATGTTAGAAAGTATGAAGATACTCCACTATACTTAGCAATTAAATCTGATTTAGCTGCTAGAAGAGTTATTGCTTTAGCACAAAGAGTTATTGAAGAAAATAACGTTCCTAAAAAATAACTTCATTATTTAGCATTCAAACCGATTCGAATGAGTCGGTTTTTTTAATGAGCATTTTATTTTCAATATGCCCCTAGGGGGTATATACTATTGTTGAGGTAAATACATATGGAAAACTGTCCTAACTGTAAAAAAGATCCTAGAGAAAAAGAATTCATAGAAACTCTACAATCAAGACTTAATCGTGTCATGGGTCAACTAAATGGTATTAGTAAGATGATAGCGGATAATCGTTATTGTCATGATATTTTAATTCAATTAGCGGCCGCTGAAGCTGCTTTAAAAGAAGTTGGATATATGATTCTAAAAGACCATTTATTAACTTGTGTTACTGACGATATTAAAGAAGGAAACACTAAATCTTTAATCGATGCATTAGAAATTTCTAAGAAACTTAACTAATTATGAAAATCGACGAAAAATACACTATTTCTGGAATGAGTTGCGCGGCTTGCTCCGCTAGAGTTAATAAGTCCGTGTCTTCATTAAGTGGAATTAAGGAAGTTAATGTAAACCTATTAACCAACTCTATGGTAGTCACTTATGATGAGACTATTTTAACTGCTTCTAAAATCATAGAGGCTGTTGAAAAAGCGGGATATGGAGCTTCTTTAATTGATACAACTGACTCCACTACTCCAATATCAAAAAAAGAATTAGAAGATCATGAAACTCCTAGACTAATTAAAAGACTTATTGCATCTTTTATTTTGCTTGTTCCTCTTTTTTATTTAAGTATGGGCTTTATGTTAGGATGGCCTATTGGATTTACCCATGAATATTTATGGTTATTAGCCTTAATAGAGATGATACTTTCACTTTCTATTATCTTAATTAATATAAAGTTCTTTGTTAGTGGTACTAAAGCAATACTACATAAAAGCGCTAACATGGATACTTTAGTTATGTTAGGAAGCGGTGTTGCTTTCATATATTCTTTCGTAATTATGTGTTTCTTATTCTCATATTCAATAAACGGATATCCTATGGAAAAGATACACATGACCATGATGAATATTTCATTCGAAACTAGTGGCATGGTACCTACATTAATTACAATTGGTAAGACTTTAGAAAGCTTCTCTAAAGGAAAGACCACTAATGCTATTAAAGCTTTATTAGATTTATCTCCTAAGACCGCTACTCTATTAATTAATAATGAAGAAAAGGTTATTCCTGTAGAGGATGTTCAGCTTAATGATGTCTTTATTATCAAACCTGGAGATAGTGTTCCAGTAGACGGGGAAGTTATTAAAGGTATAAGTACTATTGATGAATCAATGTTAACTGGCGAATCTATGCCAGTAGATAAGAATATAGGATCAATAGTTAAAAGTGGCACTATCAATCAAAATGGAGTGTTAGTTTGTAAAGCTATAAGAGTAGGAAAGGAAACCACACTTAATCAGATTATTGCTAGTGTTGAAAAAGCGGCTAATAGTAAAGCACGTATCTCACGAATTGCAGATAAGGTAAGTGGAATATTTGTACCTGTAGTTATCATTATTGCCCTTATTGTTTTCTTATGTTGGCTGATATTTGGAGGTAGCTTTGTTAATGCTCATCCAGATATTCAATCTTCACTACTTTCTTACTCAATAGAAAGAGGCATAGCTATATTAGTTATCTCTTGTCCATGCGCTTTAGGATTAGCTACTCCTGTAGCAATTATGGTTGGTAACGGAAAAGGGGCAAAAAACGGAATCTTATTTAAAAACGCTGAAGCAATTGAAAAGACTGGAAAAGTTAAATATGTCGTTCTAGACAAGACTGGAACTATTACAGAAGGAAAACCTACTGTTGTTGATATTATTCCCAATGGAGAAGTTGATGAATTGTTATCTATTGCTTATTCTTTAGAAGTTAATAGTTCTCATCCTTTAAGTAACGCTATTACTGAATATTGCAAAGATAAGAACATAAAACCATTAGAAGTTAGTGACTTTAAAAATGTTATTGGAAAAGGTATCCAAGGTAAAATAAACAATGAATTAGTAATATCAGGAAATGTCTCTTTCATAAAATCAAATAAAGTAGATATTTCTTCTTATGAAAAACAAATAAAATTACTTTCAAAACAAGGTAAAACTCCACTTTTATTTGCAAAAGGTAAATATTTTCTAGGAATCATTGCTGTTAGTGATGTTATTAAAGAAGATTCTAAAGAAGCTATTGAGATGATTAAAAAATTAAGAATAATTCCAGTAATGTTAACAGGTGATAATACTTACGCCGCTGAATACATTGCTTCACAAGTTGGAATTGATTATGTAGTCAGTGAAGTTCTACCAGAAGGTAAACTTGAAGTCATCGAAAAACTTAAGAAAGAAGGAAGAGTTTTAATGGTAGGAGATGGCATCAATGACTCTATTGCTTTGACTAGTGCTGATGTAGGTATGGCTATTGGTCAAGGTAATGATGTAGCAATAGATTCTGCAGATATTGTATTAATGAAATCTTCTCTTAAAGATGCTTATGCTGCAATTAGATTATCTCAATATACTTATTTAAACATTAAGGAGAATCTATTCTGGGCATTCTTCTATAACTTAATTATGATCCCAATTGCAGCAGGTGCTTTAAGTGGATTAGGTCTATACAAAGTTTCACCATGGATGGGAAGTGCTGCTATGGCCTTATCTTCTATATTCGTCGTCTTAAATGCATTAAGAATTAATCTCTTCCATCCATACAAAAAGAAAATTAGAAATTCTAAAATAGATATTCCAGAGTTTCTACTCAATATAAATTCATGTCCAATAAATAAGGAGGAAACAAACATGAAAGAACTTACTTTAAAAATCGAAGGTATGATGTGTATGCACTGTGTTGCTCACGTCAAAAAGGCTCTTGAAGGAATCGATGGAGTCCAAGATGTAGAAGTTTCTCTAGACGAAAACAAAGCTACTCTTAAGGCAAAAAATAGCGTCCAAAATGATGCCTTTTACAAAGCAATTGAGGATGCAGGATATAAGTTAATTTCTATAGAATAGATGTTATAGTCTCGATAATATCGATAAATATTATATAAAAAGGAAAATTATCTGTATTTTAAGCACAAAATATAGAAGAACACTATGAGAAAATGTATCCAAAAATACCTTAGAAAACTAGATATTACACCTAATAAAACTGTAGTTATAACAGGTGGTAATTCAGGGATTGGTTTTGAAGCAAGTAAACAATTTGCTTCCTTTAATTACAAAATCATTTTAGCGGTTAGAAACTTAAAGAAAGGCAACGAAGCTAAAGAGGCAATACTTAAAGAATACCCAACCTCAAATATTCAAATTATGAAACTTGATTTGATGAGTTTGGAATCTATCAAAGAGTTTACAAACACTATTATTAAAGAAAAGATAGATATAGATATTTTCTATAACAATGCTGGCATTTATCGTATGCCATATAAAGAAGCATATTTATCTTTAGAAAGTATGTGCGCTACAAACTTTGTTAGCAATTATATTCTTTATGATCAGCTAAAAGGATATTTTCACACTCTTAACCATCCTGTAAAGTTCTTACTAACCACCTCTATTACTGCTAGAAGAAGAAAATTCAATGAAGAAGATTTCTATGGCAAAGTAAAATTTGGTAAATATAAAAACTATGGGCAAAGTAAGGTTGGAGTAAATAAACTTTTCTTACATATTAAAGATGAGACTAAAGGAACTAATATCATCCCTATACTTGTTCACCCAGGAATTACTTATACTCCATTAATAAATAAAGCTTATCAAGGAAGAAAGTTTGTATTATCCGCTCAGATATTCATGAGGCTCTTTTTCCATAAACCAGATAAGGCTGCTCTTACGGCTTTATTAGCAGCTTCCAATAAAATCAAGGAGTCTGTATTAATAGGCCCTAATAGCCTCTTCCATCTCTCAGGTTACCCAAAAGTTTATAAACTCTACATGGGTAATATCAAAGACTACAAACTAACAATTTCTCAACTACAAGAATTATTGAAAAAGTTTTAGTTTTGCACAAAAAACATGCTAAATCCTAAATATTTAGCCAAAACAAAAGGACCACGTTTCACAACTAGCTGTGGTCCTTTTTTGATTATTCATCTTTAGCTTCGACTTTTGGTTTTGGTGCTGCTTTAACCTTTTTGATAGAAAGGCCTCGTTCTAAGATATAATGTCTGGTACCGATTTCAATCCAGCACATTGCTGAATGTAATAATAGAGCCAATAATCCAAACACATAGCCTACATAGCATGCCCAAGACAAACCACCATTAACACCCATAAGTGGATCTCTATATCCTAATGGGAACATTACAGCAAAGAATAAAATACCGATATCAAATACAATAGCACCGAGTAAGTTCACAGCCCTCTGGATTATGTACAACTAACATTAAGGCGTTAATATCATCATCTTCAAATTCTCTAATTATTAATCTTTTTGTGTCTAGTATTATCTTCATTCTATTTTATGTATTCTTTTAATTTGATTTTCTCTTTATCACTTAAAAAAGAAGAAGCTATTGTATTCTCCACTATCTTATAAACATCGTAATTAGATAAACCTAATTCTTTTAAGAGTTCATACTCCCTAGCTAAAGTGGTTTTAGAAACAGTTGGGTCATCAGTATTAATCGTAATAATAACACCTTTATCTAAAAGTTCTTTTATTCTTATTTCTTTTAATGAATTGACCGCTTTTGTATCTAAGTTGCTTGTAATACAAACTTCTAAAGGAATTTTGTTTATTGCTAACCTTTTAATAGTAGCTTCATTTTCTAAAGCATGTATACCATGTCCTATTCTAACTGCACCTAAATCAAGCGCAGACTCAACCGAGAGATAACCGCTAGCTTCACCAGCGTGAATAATAAAAGGAACGCCTAATACTTTAGCTTCAAGAAGCTCTTCTTTAAAATTTTCATTAGGATAAAGGGCTTCTGCTCCCGCAAGATCTATAGCCACTACACCTTTTCCTAAAAACTCCTTTGCAACCCTAATAGTTTCAATATTCTCTACCCTATTATTTGAGCCTCTCATCATACAAAGAATTAATCTAGATTTAACTTTAAATACTTTTTCTGATTTCTTAATTACTTTAAGAAGCGCTCTAACAACTTCTTCCTGAGATAACCCTTTGTTGGTAGATAATTGAGGTGCCATCCTTATTTCTACATATTTAATTCCTTGTTGGGAAAGTCTATCCAATAAATCCTTAGTGGCTTCAGTTAAACCATATTCACTTTGAAGAACTAAATTAGGAATCTTAAATTTCTCTAAATAATCGTTTAAAGATTTACATTCAGGACCAACACAAAGATATTTCTGTAACTCATCAGCGTAATATGTAGGAAGATCTATTCCTTCCTTTTGGGCAATCTTTATAATCACTTCACTTGAAAGAGCTCCATCAAGATGCAAATGAAGATCACATATAGCAAAATTTTTATAACAATTTAGTTTATCCATTAGTAACTTCCAAATAGTAACGCAACTACAACTAATGTTTGCTTTAAAGTGAGAGAAGAAGACATTTCATATATCTCAGAAGAATCATGCTTTTTAATGAAATTCCCGTTAATCTGAGCAAAAAACCCTCCAAAAGTTCGATTAATGTTATTACCGTTCATTTCATAAATGTCACTTCCATAAGCTAATTTTATACGGTTTCCATTAATCTCAAAAACAGGTCCGCTACCTTCTTGCTTAATCACATTTTCCTCAATTCTATAATAGGTATTTGAACGCATATCAAGTAGTCTATTTCCTTCTACTCTTAATATAGGTCCGTAGCCTTGTTTTTTAACATAAACGGTACTATTAAAATCAGAGTCATAACTAGAACGATTTGTAGAACAATAATTTCTCTTAGAACGCTCCTCTTCATTATCTTTATATCTATATTTTTCTTTGTTGAATACCTTTTTCTCTTTGTATTCTTCCTTTTCAACTTTTATCTCTTCAACTTCTTCAACAGGTTGTTCTATTATCTTAGACTCAATAATCTTTTTATTTTTCTTAGTGACGAAATAATCATAAAGAAACAACCCTAAGAAAAGGCCTAACATCATTAACCCAATAATCATAAATATCAAACCAAGTATTGATACACCTTTCCCGCGGTTTAAATTATAAATGAATGAAAAAGTACCATAACCCGCTAATACAATAGTGGCTACTAAATAAGTCCACCAAAATCTTTGTCTTCTCATAGTTAACTATATTGTATTACAAACCTTCTTTATAACAAATGAAAGGCAACAATTTTTCATGTTGCCTCATTTCTACAAAGAATAATATACGATTAGAACAAAGCCCTAAAGACCGCTAAGACAGCATTAAGTAATCTTGCACGTCTAGATAACTTAAAGTCATCAGTGATGAATTGTGAAACTTCAAATATATGTTCAAAGTCTGCACGAATATCCTTTAAACATTCATTCTTATATAGGAGAGCACCGCACTCATAATGGTGAGTTAAACTACGATAATCTAAGTTAATGGTGCCTACAAATCCTAATATGTCATCAGAAATAAACATTTTTGCATGAATAAATCCAGGAGTGTATTCATAGATTTTAACACCAGCTTTTCTAAGCTGTTTGTATGAACTTCTTGTCATACAGAAAACGGCTTTCTTATCGGGAATATGAGGAGTAACGATACGAACATCTACACCTCTAAGGGCAGCATCTCTAAATGCTTGGGTAAGATGATAATCAATAATTAAGTATGGAGTGGTAATCCAGAAATATTTCTTCGCTTTGTTGATTGCGTTAATAAAATTACCTTCTCCAACTTGTTCTTCATATAAAGGTCTAGGGCCACATCCAAATGGATGGATAACGCCTTCACTTTCAAATTTCTTAGGTTCTTTAACAAAATAATCTTCAAAATCAGGTTTAACACGTTTAGCAATAATAAAATCAACAAAGAATAAAGCGGTCAAAGTATTAACAGCGGAACCTCTAACTCTAATACCAGTATCTTTCCAGTGGCCTAATCTATCATTTTGATTAATGTATTCATCTCCAAGATTTATACCACCCGTGAAGCCGATTTCTCCATCAATTACCATTATCTTTCTATGAGAACGGTTATTATAAACTGCACTTACTACAGGAACAAAAGGGTTAAATTTATGAGCATCAATGCCTTCTTTTCTTAGCGTTTTATAGTATCCACTTTTGAGCATTGTCATAGTGCCTACATCATCGTAAACCAAATGGACTTTAACTCCTTCTTTAGCTTTCTTAACTAATATTTCGTGAATTGCATCCCACATCTTACCTGGATCAATAATGAAATATTCCATCAAGATAAACTTTTTAGCAGAGTCTAATGCTAATAGCATATCCGCCCACATTTTTTCTCCAACTGGATAATATTTTACTTCATTATTTAGTTGTCCTCCTAAATAAGCTGTGGACTTTAAATACTTAGAAAGGCCATTATAATCACCCATGTATTCAAAAACTTCATCATTATGTTCGTTTCTTTCAATATAAGGATATAAAGCTTTAACTGATTCCATATACATGACTCTTGTCTTTTTATTAGGCTTATGTCTAGAGAACATGATGTAGAATATTGTTCCAAATATAGGAAGTAACAAAATTAAGAAAATCCAAGGAATCTTATATTCAGGATTCTCCGCTCGGTTAACACAAACAAAGAAAATAACGATTCCTAAAACCAAACTAACTACTTGGAAAATATAAAAGTATGCATTCAAGAAAAGGACAACAAGCACTACAGCGGCAACTTGAGCAAGAAAGAGCAATATAGTAATGCTCCACTTAGAAAACAATAATTTAAGTAATTTCATAGAGTCTCCTTTATTGACTAAGGATATTTTGTCTAACTCATAATAACAACTAGACTATCGAAAAAAAAGTATTTTTACTTTTTGATACTTCTCTTTACTATTATTCGATTTTATATAATTTTTTGAAGAGAGAATATTTATCCTCTAATTCAATATTCTTAATCTCAAAGACTTCCTTGATAGCTTCTTCAACAGGCAAGGAGTGAATCATCTTATAATTTTTATAAAGAAAATCAGGCTTAATCTTTATATAAACCCAATTTGAATTTTCTCCTGTTAAATATGAGCACATACGATAAAAAAATCCAATATAATGCATTATTTCAAAGGGATATAATTCACCTCTAGTTGTCTTGATATTTTCTTTCACCGCATCAAATATTTCTACTTCCGATAAACCAGCAACGTCTAAAGATAAATCATCTAGTAATTTTGCTTGGTTAGAAAGCATATAACATTTAATAAATATTTTAGAAGGGATGCCAAAAGAAACACTATTTTCGAATATACGGGCTTGAGAAGAAGCAAGAGAGTAAGAAAGGGAATCAACGTTTCTTAAAAATTTCATCTATGTATTTCCCCTTTCTTCTATATTTCTCTATGGATAAAGAAGCTTTATTCCTGCCCTGATTAGATATTATGCTTTTATTTTGTAAATAATCCTCTTTTTCTTTTTCACATAAATACATTCTCTCAATCATTATTAACTTATCCACTGCTCTTTGTGTTTTAATTACATATTGCTTGCCTAGATTATTCGCACTTAAAGCGTGTAGACACTGTTCGTCGGTTATCTGCTTCAAACCAAAGGCGGTTAATGTATCGTACATTTGGTTATCCGCAATCGGAGCTATTATATAGTCAGATTTATTAATGTCTTCAATTATTTCTTTTACTTTGTCATTAGGAATATAATCATTAAATAATCCTCTAAAATAAAGTATAGCGTACATCCATTTTCTATCGACCCCAAACTCTAAACATTTCAAATTTTGGTAATCTTTAAAGTAGAAACTGTATATTGATCCAGATTGATATTCACAAATCCAAGAAGCTGATGAATCTAAACTTTCACTTAGATAAAAACCTTCACCAAAATCTTTCTTTCCATTCAAATGATGGCAATCAATATCTCCTTTTATTTCACGTTTAGCACCGTGAAATAGTAATAAATCATCATTTTTATTGTCTATAAAAAGCATTTCTTTCGCTTTATTTAAATAAAATTTATTTTTATATGGATATGAGTATATTTTTTCAAGTGCTGTATCGTGAGGAAAAATAATCTCTCCCTCATACCTTGCAATATTTGATCTAGATAAGCCTACTTTTTCCGCAAATTGAGATTGGTTTAAATTAAAGAGTTTTCGAATTATCTTAATATCTTTTTTGACATCAAATGTTTTCATAAACTGATTGTAGCAAATGCTACATTTAGTTTCAACATATTAATCATTATTCACTATAAAATTTAAATTTTATTAATAGGTATCAAGTAATATAATGAAGAGGAGGTATAAACCATGAAAGAATCATTTAAAGAAATAAGCATTAGGGATAATTTTTATCAATCAAGTAGCTTCTTCCCGATGCCATTAACTCTTATTGGGACGATCGCAGAAGATGGTAAAACCACCAGCTTTGGAAGTTACTCACTTATCTTCCCATATTACATTGCAGGTAAGGATTATTACGCCATGGTATTGGAGTGTAGAAACAGTTCAAACACCGCTAAAGCGTTATTAAGAAACGGCAAATGTTCTATCAATTTCCTAGCATATTCTAAGAAAAACTTTGCAAATCACGTAGATATGGGTTTTCCTGGTGATACTCCTATAGAAAAAGCTAATAACCTTAAATTTAAAGTTATCGATTCTCCTAGTAATCCTAAAAATCCAAAAATTATAGAAGAAGCGCTTCAAGTTTTTGAATGTACTTGGATGAAAGAATTAGATAATGCTCAAGACGATATAGTTCAAGAAGAATATGAAGGACCTTATCACAACTTTAATGGTATTACCTCTAAGTATGGCGCACACTTCATATTAAGAATTGATCATATTTATTTAAAAGATAGATACCAAAAAGCCCTTATTGATGGAGTAACTAGAAGCAACTTCTGTCCACTACCAACTAACTGGGGATATCGTGACTCAGCGTACTTCTGGTGTGGAGATTATAGGAAACCTCATAAAGTCGGAATCCCAAATAGAGAAGTTGATATATCTAGCATCAAATATGCTATTGATAGATTAAACAATAATGACGTCACCTTTACTGAAGACGCCATGAAAACATTAGTCAAAATCCCTAGACCATTCCTTAAATTAGTGTTACAAGGATGTGTAAATTGGGCTCATGAGCACAACGTAAAAGAAATCGGAGTTAATGAAATGAAAGCCATTAATGAAGATAGAAAAAAGAAAAAATGATCCCTAAATAATAAAATCTTTATTGCGTTTATTATATAAAATTCGACGCATCTCCATGATTTTTGTACCACCAGGAATAACTACGTAATAAATCACATAATGCTTCACATATATTCTATAATACGGTAAATTGCGTTCTTTTACAGAACGGTATTGTTCAAAAGATTCTGGGTTTTCACTTCTTTTTAAGATGGCATGTTCAACGTCATCTAGCAAATTATCAGCAGCAACAGGATTTTGAAGCGTATCACGTATATACTCTACAATTTCAAGGAGATCAGATTGAAAAATCGGTAAATACCTAAGTGTGATTTTCCTCATTTGCTTCTTAATCCATCAAAAACATCCTTATGGGATAGCCTTATAGGATTTGTCTCTGCAGCTCTATCAGCTTCATCTAGCGCTAATTCTATTGCGTTAGTAAGACGAGAATATTCATCAATCGATAAAACGACCATCGCACCATATCCATTTTTTGTTAAAACTACATGTCCGTTTGCTAGTACAGCTTTTTCTATGTCAGAAAATTTATTCCTTAGATCAGATATAGGTCTAATATCAAGCATAATTTTTACCCCTTTACTTTATCATAATCTTATCATAATTTTATCATAATTAAATAGATATTCTTTATTTCATCAGAAAAAATTATATAAAATTACTTTTTCCAATAGTAAGAATAGTGATTCCTTTCTATAAAACCTAGATGCTTATAAAATTTTTGATTTGAGTTAACAATGGCTATTTTAGCGCCTAGTTCTCTTGAATGATTTATAGCAGTATACACTGCGGCTTTGCCTAGCCCCAACTTTCTATACTCAGGAAGAACACAAACAGGTTCTAAATATGCATAATCTACTTTAGAGTCATACCAAGTAGAGGCACTCGCTACTAATTCACCAGAGTCTTTTTTTATAACTATACATAAATACGGATTAAAGTGTGGCCTTTTCCCAGTAGGTTTCTTATATTGCTTTAGAAATACTTCTTTATCATTTCCGTGATTAAACCCTTGATACATTAACCACTCTATTTCTAAAGAATGTTCTTGGGCGTTATAAGTCTCTACACTATATCCGTTTAGTAATGCGAAATCATATTCCTTATTTAGTTCTATTATACTTTCTACTTCTTCCGCATCTACTTTATAAAAACCTTGATTTAAAGCTTCTTCAATTTCTTCTTTATTATCATCATGAATAGCAATCCCTAATCCTTTTTCATCTTTTAAATTTTCATAAGCATATTTCAAAATATCCTTGTATAAATACGGAAAACTATTCAAAACTCCAACAAAAGCTTCTCCAAAGAACATATCAATTAATGCTGCACCTACTATTCGATCATCATCAAACCATAGGCCCATATATTTAAGTAATTCTTTTTTAGTTAATGGATGTTCATGCATCCATTCAAATCGAGCCCAGTTCCAGTTATTGTGATAATCACTTTCTTTGTTAAGCTCAATTAAAAAATCACAGACCTTTTGATAATAACAATATTGATAGTTTTCAAATCTAATCATCTATATTCACCTCCTGATAATATCACTTTAACCTTTTAATAAATTTAATAATTCGTCTTTCTTGCCCTTGATATATTCCATTACCTTTAAAATATAATTCAAATCCACATTTTTCTAATACCGCACAACTCGCTACATTTTCTAATAAAGATATTCCTATTATCGTTTTAATATCTGTAGATCTTATTAAATACTCTATGAATAACATAACCGCCTCAGAAGCATAACCTTTTCGTGTATAAGGTTTTGCTATATGGTAACCAATCTCCTAACCTTCTTCGATTTTTATAAGTTCCACATATCCTATATTCGTTTTATCTTCTTTTCTTATTACAGCATGAACAAATGGGCCTTCCGTTTTATCATAATTAAGAATAATCTGATTAACCGCACATTTAGCTTCTTCAAAAGAAGAAAAGACCTCATCAGGCACAAACCTTTTTAAATCTTCATCTTGAGAATTATGATAAATATCCATATACATGGTATGGTCAATTTTTGTAATTGATAATCTATCACTTTCTATCAATATATTTTCTTTAGGCATATTAATTGTTTAAATATCCTTAACATTTATTATTTTAATATTTTTATTACCAGTCACAATCTCGCATAGTTCTTCCAATTTGTCATAGCTATTAGCGTACTCATAATCATATGAATGGGAAAGATATATAAATATTTCAGCGTTATCATCTTCAATAAATCTATCAACCTTATTTAAAGCATCATCAATATTCCATGAAGTAACTTTAATGTAATAGGTGTCTACGGGATATTTAAAGGAATCATCAATAGCAGGCAATATAATGTGAGTAATACCCAGGCTTTTAATGATGTTGATGGTTCTTTCATCAAATCCATCAAAAGGAAAGGAAAAGGAAGTAATTTCTTTATTAAAAATATTGCTTAGATTCTTAATATCTTCGCCCACTTCATAATACACACCATCATCATTTAATGAAGTTAACCAAGGATGAGTTAAAGAGTGAGAAGCCACTTCATGGCCTTCATAAATATCTTTGTTCTCATCTAAATGTAATCTTCTAACTTCAAGCCAATCTTGATACCAGACAAAATCTTGAAGGCCACTATTAAGATTGAATGTCGCACTAATTCCATATTTGTTAAAAATAGAAACTACTTTCTTATCAAAAATGGTTCCATCATCAATAGCAAACACGAAATATTTCATATTTAAATTATGCATTAGGAAAGAATATTTATCCACCAAACATGAATTATAATTCTCTAAAAATATCTGCAAGACTCTAGTTATTTCGAAACCATTATAAATAGGTCGCCTTAACCTTAGTGTGAACGAGCTTTAGTAAATATAAAACAAAGGTCGGTTTTTAATCCGACCCTATTTGAAAATATATAAGTTTTATAATTTAAAATTATTTACAAATAAATATTTGGAGGAATAACTTGTTCATTCAAATCTTTCAAAAACTCTGCAACATCATCATATATTTTAGGATCTTCTGGTTCCCATGAATCATGTGGTACTTCACGAGCTGTTTCTCCCTCACAAGTAAATTTTGTATTAACGAGTTTAATACTTCCACTCACCTCGTCATATGTTTCTAATTTATTGATAATGTCATAATTAAACTCTGTAAACTCATAAGTAATTTTATCAAATACTAGAGATCCTTTAATTACACCAGGGAAAACATAATCCAATTCCTCTTCTCCAATATCTTGCCCACTATAAACAAAGTTTACTTTGATGTTGTCTTCTCCCTCGTTTATTGATACTTGGTTAGCTAAGATAAAATCACTAATTTCTTTATCCTCTTTAGAAATTAAATCTCTACAGATAGTGAAATATAGTTTATCTAAATGTTCTACATTACCTGGCACATCAAATAAATCAACTTTAGAGAAGATATCACGGAATGTTCTAGTGGACACTGAACCAAATAGTAACTCTTTATTAATTGAAGCTGATAATCTTTGTTGGTCTTCGTAATGAAAGATACCATCGTCAGAAACATACAAAGTATTGTCTACCCAAACATCTTCATCGGTAGATTTAACAGTTGTGGATTGGCTAATATCAAGATTATATAATTTTGATTCAAGGCCTCCTTCTCTATTAAAGGACATAGTCCTTACTACTTGGACGTTACCATAATATCCTTTGCCCTCCGCGATAGCGTCAAATGTGCTAATATTACCATTTTGATCAACAATAGAGGTATATTCATCATCTGTTAAATCATAATAAATACCGAAAATACCTGTTCCAACGTAATTAAGGTAATCAGTTGTCTTTTCATATTCCTTAGATTCATCATCTATATCTTCATTATAGATATCTAATACATCATATTCTTGAGAGTATATTGCTCTTAAGTATTTGCTATGAAATTCTGTTAGGTCTTGTTTATTTAATATTTCTTTAACTTTATCTACAGTTTCTTTGTTTTGGATAGTAGAAGAATTATTACATGAAGCAAGTCCCGCTATAAGAGGAATCAATAATAAAATATTTCTTTTCATTTTCATTTCCTCCTTATATTTTTATAGTCACGTCCCGCTTAAAACGATCCGAATTAAAATAAGCTGTGTCTTTTTTGTGGTCGAGTTGAACTTTTTTCTGACCACGATTATCTAACGCCATAAATTGGTAATAAGCCCAATATTCACATCTATGACGTGGTTTTTTCGAATATGATTTCATTGAGATGTTATATTTCCTATTAATAGGCATAAAGAGTTCCATCTTCTCTTCTGTAATATAGCTGTAATAACCAACTGCATATTCTGCATCACAGTCTTCAACATCACTCTTACCAAGAACGTGTCCTTCAACATTAACTACACGTGTACCTTTTTTACTATTTAATCTTAATCCTAAGTCATTAAAGCCGAAGAAATGCATTCTACCAAAATCAGCGTTATCTCTTAAAGGAACAACACTGATCTTACCTTCGTTATTTTTGTTATATTCATCAATATAATAACTGTCTTGTGATTGCATATGAGCAAGGGTGACGTCAGAAAAGTGATTTAGGAAAATATCGCCAATATGAACCGCAATTGAAATAAGTTCATTTGGTCTTTCCCAATATGCCTTCACCAATGGATCAGTTAAAACTTCAAGTAATTCCACTATTCGATTTGCGTAAGTACCAGCTGCAGTTTTTATAGCGTTTTTAATCGCGCTGATATTTCCTAAAATAGAATTAGATAAAGTTGAAAGGAGAAACAACCTTAGAACTAATCCTGGGGTAGAAGGAATATCAGTAAAATTCTCATTCTTCAAAATAAGCATTATATTCTCTAAAGGTGTTTGATATTTTCTAACGTAATTATTTCTAGAACCAAGTTGAGAAGTTAATTCTTCGATAAACAAAGTTGAAGCAATGTTGGCATCATAATTAGCCTTTGTGCGGTCTTTTGTTTGCCCAATATTGCCAGTAATAATACCAACAAGAGCAGGAATTCCCGAAATAATTTTTAAGAAATCTTCAATTTTAAGTCCGTACATACCAAAATTATCACCTGTATAGGGAACTTCATCATTTTGATTATCCAAATTATGTAACTTTTTAAATGTATTACGGTTGTTTACGTAGTTTTGAGGATCATAAAATTTAGTGGTAATAAATTTATCAACTCCAAAACGGGTAAATCCATATTCCGCCATCGCAACTTTCGGAACAACGTCATTAGGGTTAACGATATTAAAGATGTTTCCATAAATTGCGTCTTTAGGAAGTTTAACAGTTTTAGAATTTACATTAGCGCCTTGAGGAGCTTCGAATGTATATGCATAAACATCCTCTCTCGCTAAACTAGCTTTTTCTCCAAATAATTTCTCACCATTATATAAGCGGTTATCAATTAATCCAGCGGCTATATTAGTAGTTGCGCCACCTCTAGAAAATCCAGTAATCCATAATTTTACGCGACCCGTGACATGATAATCGTTAACATAGTCGATTGTAAAATCAATTAACTTGTTAGCAGCGTTATACCAACCTTCATGCATATAATCTGATTTAGAACCATCTCCTAAATGCATGTTGTTGGCCCATTCACTATAATATCCTCCAGATCTAGGAGCAACGCATATAACTGTATAATCATCTATTTGTTTTTTAGCCGCTGCTAGACCAATAGAATCCGCTCTTGCGGTTTGTACGAAATCTTCATTAGTAACAAATGAATTAAAACCAATTGTTTCTAAAGTGCTTTTAATGAATTTAGGTTGATTCTCATACCAATCTTCTTCAACGCCGATACCATAATCAGGATAAGTAGATATTGCTAAACATAATGATGTCGTAGCTAAATGAGGATCATACTCATAGGAAGAGTGTTCAAAATATGATTGGGAAAAATAGATATCACTTGTAAAATTAGGCCTTGTTTCAGGTCTACAATCAGGAGCGTAAGTAAATGTATATTTGTTGACTTCGTAGGAAGTTTCCGCTTTTGCAGGAACAACCCCACCAGCGACACACGCAGTCATCGAGAACGATAGAAGAACCATTAACCCTATTTTTTTCATACTATCCCCCTAAAAGTAATTACATTTATTATATTATCAATACGTGCGTCACAAAAGTGCCACATTAAAAAAGGTCTAAAGAAAGACCTTCTTTAAATTAGTTAATAGTAAATTCTTCTCGGTATTAAATCTTTCGATTATTACCATCAATATAGAACCAAATATGGTTAATAAGTGTGGTTCCACATGTTTCGATTTTACCTTTGGAGAAGAAGTCCTTATTAGGTGCAATTCTCACGTTCTCCCATTTCGTTCCCCATGTAATATCGAAACTAAATTCGAGACGTCCATAATTTGCAGGTATCTTATAAAGTCTATTTTGTAGTGCACAAATATGGGTAGCTCTTTCAAGAAGCTTTGGCTCACCAAAACTGAGTTCGCCAGTAGTTTCATCAATACTAACCTCACATCCTCTGACTTCCCAATAATTAACTTCATAACCTCCAATGTTGCAAATTTCGAGTTCTTGTTCACCAATGATCTCACGTGTGGTCTCAACATATTCCGCTGTAGCATTAATTTTTGCGGTCTTGTTGTTTTTTAACCAAGAGGTCTTATAGCTAAGCATGACAGCGTTTTCGATTTCTGAAGCATTAGAAACAAGCTTACTACCTAATAAAGCGTTAATTGTATCAGCCTTAGAAGAGTCTGCTGTATCTGTAATTGTGATAGGAGTAGGACTTTCTGGATCTTGGCCTTCATCAACCGCACCACCATATACTAAACAAGTAACATTACAATTTTGTAATGCAGATTGGAAAGATGCTTTAGCTTTAATATCAACACTACCAGCATATTGGAAGGCAGTATTGATTTCATCTTTACTCTTAGTGGTTTCTATCTTTAAGAATACCATCTTGCCATAACTAGCTTGAGTAATCATGACAACTGACTTATCCCCGATTTCATTTTCCAAATCTTGTTTTGTAACATAATCAGCAAAAACGATAGTGTCGTTTTCAAGTGAAGTATTAACAGTGTAGAAAATTTGTTCATAAGAAACGATAAAGATATTCTTTTCCACGTCTTGCTTATAATCAGCTTTGATACTTAGTTTTTCTGCAATTTCAAAGCCGATATCTAGACCTGCCTGTCTTTGATCATAAACTTGGGTGATATTAAAATTCTCTTTAGCAGTAAGTTTCTTTCTTTTTGGGTTAGAAGCCCAATCATCTACTTTTTGTGCAATACCATTACGAACTTGAGTACGTTTGGTCGAATTAGCGGTGAACTCAGAATCATATAATCCAGGGAGCACAACCTCAAATGTACCCTTACCACGATCAAGATTGGACATAATAGTTGGACTACCATTAACAAGACCTTCGTCCGCAATTAATAGCTGACCTGGGAATAATTGTTCAGATTGTTCCAAAGCATGCATATTACCGCTTCCGTTTAAGGCCTTTTTAAGTGATTTTCTTGTAACAACCAAACTTCCGCCTTCATTGTACGCTGTATTTCTAGTATCAAGAGCAACGGTTGGTCTTAAATCAAGAGCCAATGTAGCGTCAGCGTCATAAGTTTGATTCTTAATATAATTTGTAACCTCTTCGTTAGTGGATATCTTAAGATTCTTAGGAACGGCAAGGACTTCTTGTTGTTCACCATTTTCTTCTACTGGTGTGACTCCAGAAGATTGGCTACCACAACTAGCCATACCAAATAACATAAAAGCGCTAGCTAACAAAACGCTTAATTTGCTTGTTTTACTCATTGTTGGACAGGCTCACTTTCTTCGATATTTTTAACATCTTTAAGGCAACTGTTGATTGCCATAAAGAGAATGATGCTATAAAGTATGCAGGACATTTGGCTACCCATATAAATAGCTCCAACTAATCCTTCTTGTACTTTAATCGTGTAGGTAAGGAAAGATAAAACAGAAGAAACCACCATGAGGCAAATACCTAACATAGCAAAACTGAATAATGGATTTTTCCTAGCTTGTTGATCAAATATACCATCGATTAACATAAATGTCGCAATAGATAAACCTATTCCAGAAACAAGCGATAGAGTTTGGGTAACAGTGGTTGCGCCATTAATATACTGGAGAATCATAGAAACAATTCCTAAGATTGCAGAGCAAACGGCGGTCAAAAATGCTCCCATGCATTCTTTGTTAATCTTCATTACAAGAATAAAAATCGCTGCGGATAAAACAACCACTAAAATTCTTAATATTCCAAAGATGGAAACAAACACCAAGATGGTAATTGAGCCAGCTTCAGAGAAAACATGTCCATCGCCAAACGATAATGCGATGATTTCTACTAATAAAGAGCCGATTCCCACTACTAACGAGATTAAGAAGATAAATCTTAGGAAGAAAAGGGCTTTAATTCTTTTTGATATGTCTTTCACAAATAACTCCTTTCTAAAATATTTAAATTGTGAATAGTAGATTTCTTTATAATCACCTAGATTTGCAAAGCAATCAAGGTTACCATCCTCATCAAGAAGATGGTGTAAGAATTCTTAAAGTGCTTTTTCTTAGAAATAATATAACATTTTTTTACTCATACTTATAAGAAAAATTCCATCACTAAAAATCGAATTCTAGCTTATAATTTTTTTCTACTAATTCTTTCTATTACGAATAAGAAAACCGAGATATTTCACTCGATTTACTTTAAATCATGTTTGATCACAAAATACTATTTATTAACAATCCAGACATGACCACAATCTTGGCAGGTGTTATTCCACCATTCGGCAATACTGTTTTCGTTATATCTAGTTTTAATTTTCTTAGAACCACATTTTGGGCAGGTAAAGTCTGGTGTACTTGTACAAATACCACCATTTACAGCCTCTAATTGTTCATCATTAAGCTCAATACCTTCTTGTTTAGCAAGAGCTAATAATTCTCCTTGATTCTTACACGCTTTAACTTTTGCGATTTGTTCTTCAGATAAACCTTTTAGTAATTCTTTATTCATACTTAAATCTCCTCTTATTCTTTATTTTATTGAAGGTTTTTATTGACTGTAATTTTGTTACAATACTTACATCTATACCATGCGTCTGATACTTTTTCCATACAATGCCTATTAAGACATTCTGGACATTGCATATTATCAATTTCGTACCATTCTTTTGACTTACCACATCCACCATTAACAGCGTCTAATTGTTCGTCATTAAGTTCAACGCCTTCTTGTTTAGCAAGATTTAATATTTCTTCACTATCTTTACATGCATTAACTTTTTCAATTTGTTCTTTGGTTAAACCTTTTAATAATTCTTCTCTCATTATCAAAGTTCTCCTTTATTAAATATATTTTATCACATAGGTTGTCACAAATGTGCCACATACTTGGATTATCTTTATGTATCATTTACTTAATAGATTTTTGACGGCTCATCTTTATAGTAATCTTCTAATTTATCTATATCCTCATCTTTATCAAAAGCATACCTAATGATATTTTTATCTTCTACCCCAATTGACAAAAGATGCTCATAAAACAAAACAAAAAGAAGATATGATTTTCCTGAACGTCTGACGCCAGTAACAATTCTAATCAGTCCATCATTTTTGATTCAATGATTTTGAATAAATACTGAATTCTTTCATTTTTCATTAGCGTATCCTCAGTAAAGTCGCACTTTTTGTCAATAATTTAATATCAATTCACGATACTCTTTAAAAGTTTTTTATAAAGATCTCTCATGGAGGCCTATTCTATGCTGGATAAGTCATTATTATGATTGTCAAAGTCAGTCATTCAATTTGGTTAAAACTCTCCATTCACAATTATTATTTATTTAGTACATTAAAAAAATATCATGCTACAATATCTTAACTTAAGCTGTCCGGTAATATGTCAACCTCAAAATCGGACAAAAAATAAATAAATTCATGTCAGTTTATTAAAACTGTTAATGATAAAAAGACCTTAAGAGATTAAGGCAAAAACTGTTCTTTGAAAATTTTTATGTAGTTAATTACTTCCTGTTGTTTTTAGGAGAGTAAAGTTGATCCTTGCTTGCTAAGGTATAAATTAGTCTAACTAGTTTACGAGCAGTTAAAACTACCGCGCGAGGATGTTGGTGAATCTTAACTTCATCGTATTTCTTTTGATAATA